>OIZU01000553.1_pt1 | contig 28725 bp, 30 predicted proteins | sample 1588661 | NCBI WGS metagenome assembly OIZU01 (sample SAMN03283257) | human gut metagenome | biome: human-associated habitat; material: feces | host: Homo sapiens | place: USA | collected 2013 | reverse complement strand
ACAAAGCCGAAGCCTCTCGCATTTGCCTGGAATATTCCCCGCAGCTGCTTTGCCTCACCTTTAATGTATTTTCCTTTCTGTGTGACATGTACCCTGCCTTCCTTTTCCAGGCTGTCCATGACAGCCTTGAGTTCCCCTTTCTGATCTTTCGGGACCTGAAGCAGCATCGACAGCTCTTTCAGCTTCATCGGCACATAAAATTCATCACAGATAAATTCATAAATAATTTTCTTTCTTTTTTCAAATAATTCGTCCATCTCTTCTCCTGTCAAAAAAGGAACACCCTATAGATACTATAGAGTGTTCCTCATCTTCTTTCAATCATTCGTTATGCAAAAACTTTCAGGTTCAGGACTGCTGCAAGTACGATAAACAGAATTGCTAAAAACTTGGTAGACTTAACAAGTGCGCCTTCCATAGAACGACCTTTGTTCTGTCCCCAATAAGAATCTGCCATACCTGCGATTGTTCCAAGACCTGCTGACTTACCTTCCTGCATCAATACGATTACTGTCAATGCGATACAATCTATTGCAAATAAAATTAAAAGCACTGTTTTTAAAATTTCCATTACTAATCACACCTCCTGATGTTTGAACCACTCATGTATTTTACCATAAATCTACTTCCGATTCAAGCAAATTTCATGGATTTCAGTCTTTATTTTACCAGTTTACTTCCTTTCAGCTTCACAACCCGGTCAATCCGGTTAATGGATGACATTCGGTAGGCATAAGCCCCCGACTCAAAAAGTGCATAAATGCTGCCACCGTCCTGATAGATCTGTTCCAGCCTCTCTGGAAATTTGATCGTCTTATAAGCTTCGGAAGTTGACAAGATTCCATATCTGGAATAGTTGAAGATCTGTACCTCCGATGGCAGGATCCCCCAGGACCTGGTAAGCAGGATCTTATTGTTGTAAAATGCCATTCCCTGCACCTTACCGGAAATTACCTGCATACTGACCGCATAGGCAACCGGATCCGTCACGCCGACCGTCCGTTTCAGGTTCATATCTTCTTTTTCATACAAGGTACCGTCTGCATTGATCAGATATTTTTCAATGACGCTGGCATTATCCTGTGTAAAGAATCCGACAAACAATGCACCGTCATGATACGTCATAAATGACGCCCGCTTGATCTTGTAAAGGTTGTAAGACATATCGAATTCAATCGGATGATATCCGTCATCAAAGGAATAATTCTCCAGATGAGACAGTGTGATCGCATTTGCCTGCGCCCAGGTAGAACCCTGTCCTGTCACCCACAGAATCTGGTTCATCGTATCGTATGCCATCCCGCCCACATGGGCTTTGGTGTTCAGCACAATCTCTTTCACAAACTGTCTGCTTTCTTTGTCGATCACGTAGATCACCGAATCATGTGCCTTTGTCTTACAATAAGCACTGACCAGAATATAATCCTCTGTAATTGCAAGTCCCTGCGGTGTCATGGATGTGCAGACTTCTGCTTCTCCGTCCCCTTTTACTTTCAGCGTCCTTGTTGACTTCAGACCAGGAACAACATAAGTCCCGTAGTCATTGTCCACTTCGGCTTCATCGCAGGCGTATTTATAAACAGTCTGGTTGCGCTTCAGCGTTTTTATATACTGCTCCATCGTGTAAATGGAATCCGTATTCGTCACCTTCCGGTTGGTTTCCGGCTCCACCTCGGCTCTGTACTGGAATGCGTAATACCAGTAGCTTCCTCCGATGATTCCCACAACCAGAAGAATACTGATGATACTGCGGATATGTCCAAGCATGGTCTTCTTTTTCCGGACCTTTTTCTTCTTTGTTTTTTTCTCTTCCTGTCTTACTTCCTCATTCTCAAGCTCTTGTTTATTCATTCATGCCCACTTCGTTTTTATATACTTTCTGTGTTGAAAATCCCCGTCCTCTGACCTCATTTACATTGCCAATGATCATAAATGCGTGCGGATCTATCTCCTGCACGATCTGGTTCAGCCGCATCAGTTCACGGTTAGACACAACGGTAAGGATCATCGGCTGATCCTTTCTCAAATAACCGGTCTGCGTGTAGACCAGTGTGGTTCCTCGGTCAAGCTTCTCCTGGATCAGATGGTTCAGCTTCTCATACTCTCCGGAAATGATCTTGATCTGTGTTCTGGTCGATCCCATCAGAAGCACTTTATCCAGCATCACCGTGTAAATCAGTACCAGAAGGATACCATAGATGATCTCTTCTTTATTGGTAAATACCATCTGGAAGATCAGAATCGCAAAATCAAATACATAGAGCATAACCGATACGGAAAGCCCGAATTTCTTATTCAGTACCAGCGGTGGGATATCCATACCTCCTGTTGATGCTCCGCATCTTATAACAACTCCGATTCCAAGTCCGATCATCAGACCTCCACAGATCGTCGAAAGCATCTTGTCGTCTGTGATGTTCTGTAATACCGGAACATTCTCCAGTATTCCCAGAATGATCGGATAATAAAACGTACTGACCAGTGTAGTAAGTGCAAATTTCATACCAAGCACTGCAGCCCCCAGAAGAAACATCAGTGTGTTGAAGATCAGTACAAATGTATGGATCTGTAATCCAAAATAATGATTCACGGCAATTCCAAGCCCCGTGGTCCCTCCGGTAATGATATCATTCGGCAGGATAAACATTACGATTGCAAGTGCATATACTGTATTCCCCAATAAAATCAGGCACAGATTCTTCATATTTGACATTTTCATATTACTCTCTCCTTGACATATGTATTTTGTCTGCAGATTTCCCCAATTTTCCACAATCCAATACTTTATAGTATACTCGGTGCATGTTTTGTGGACAAGGAATTTTTTTATTTTATTCTCTTTTTTCGTTTCATTTGGTATACTGTGATTAAAAAGACAGGTTTTGATTTTCCAGGAAAAGAGGTTATTAAATTATGGACAAGATCAAACAGTTACAGGACATGATTAACGAGAGCAACAGAATCGTTTTTTTCGGCGGTGCCGGCGTCTCTACCGAGAGTAATATTCCGGACTTCAGAAGTGCAGACGGACTCTACAGACAAAAGTACCGCTACTCACCGGAGCAGATTGTAAGCCACAGCTTTTTCATGCAGCATACGGAAGAATTTTATGATTTTTATAAAGAGAAAATGATGTTCCTTGATGCGAAGCCAAATAAAGCGCATCTGAAGCTTGCCGAGCTGGAAGCCGCCGGAAAGCTGACCGCCGTTATCACACAGAATATTGACGGACTCCACCAGGCTGCCGGAAGCAAAAATGTACTGGAGCTTCATGGAAGTATCCACCGCAATTACTGTATGCGTTGCAAAAAGCAGTACAGTGCACGTTTTGTAAAAGAATCGAAAGGAATCCCAACCTGCGACTGCGGCGGAACCATCCGCCCGGATGTAGTTCTCTACGAAGAAGGACTGGATAACCAGATCATCCAGAAAAGTATCCGCGCCATCTCAGAAGCAGATATGCTGATCATCGGCGGTACTTCTCTTGTGGTCTACCCTGCTGCCGGATTTATCGATTATTTCCACGGCAAATATCTGGTACTCATCAACAAGGATGCAACTGCCCGTGATGTAGGCGCAACCCTGACGATCCATGAGCCGATCGGAGAAGTATTAGACCGTATCCACGTGTAGCCGGAGAATCCAGAAAATTTCCGCTATACCTGTAAGCTGTAATTTCCCGGACAACATGCCATTTTCATGCAGTCCAAAAATCCTCTGCCAGCTCTTTTTATCAAAGAGTGACAGAGGATTTTTCACTTTAACCGTTATACGTCTTAAAAAAATGATACAGATTGTCCAGTGCTTTCGTCAGCACCGGGATTTCTTCTTCATCTAAGGTCTCAACGACCGCTTCTACCATCTTCCTGTGAAACTCTGCGTGATGGTGGTACGCCTTCTCACCCTTTTCCGTCAGCTTGATATTGACGATCCGGCGGTCTTCCTCACTCCGGTGACGGACCGCATACTTTTTATTGACCAGACTGTTCATCGAAGTCGTCAGAGATCCTACGGTAATCCCAAGCTTCTTTGCGATCGTAGACATATTATTCCCGTCACCCAGACCGACTGCCTCAATGATATGCATATCATTGTTCGTCAGATCCTTAAACTCTTCTGTGATCACTGCTTTTTCTTCCAGTCCCCAGATATCATTAAAAAGATGTACCAGTATCTTATTGATGCTCTCGTATGCGTCCAATTCCCCTTCTTCTCCTTGCTGTGTCTTTTTCTAGTTCAATTATACACAGTCACCTAACAAAGAATCAATCACTTCTTTCACGGTTTCTATTTTTTCTGCTTTCCACACGTCCGCTCCGCAGAACAGAAGCGCCTCACCAATCTCACCTTTTGCCGCTTTGATCAGCGCTTCCGTGATACAGTATGGCACTTCCGCCGGGTTACAGTTTTTCAGACACCCAAGACATCTCTTAGGCTTCACCCTCTCTCCTGCCATCACATGACTGATAAATGGATTCTTAATTGCCCTCCCCGGCATTCCAACCGGACTTTTCACCAGAATGACATCCTCCTTCTCCGCATTCAGATAACTCTGCTTGTAACTGAGATCCGCATCGCACTCCCAGGTCGTGACAAATCTTGTTGCCACCTGGACTGCATCTGCTCCTAATGAAAAGGCATGCTCTGCCGCATCTTTATCCGAAATTCCTCCGGCTACTGCCACCGGGATATGCACCTGATATTTTTGGGCGTACTTTCTGACCACTGCCATGATCCTCTCGATTTCATCATCATAGCTTTCCTGTGTGTAAGTTTCCAGCTGCTCCCGGTCAAACCCCAGATGTCCTCCGGCTTTCGGTCCCTCGATCACAACCAGGTCTGCGGTCCTGGAAAATTTTTTATCCCAGTATTTTAAAATAACTTTCGCTGATTTTTCGGTCGATACGATCGGAGCAATCTTGGTACTGCTGCCCTCCACAAGTCCTGGCAGCTCGATCGGAAGCCCTGCCCCGGATACGATCAGATCTGCTCCGGCGTCCACTGCTGCTTTCACATGCTCGTCATAATCCTTCAGCGCAACCATGATATTAAATCCGATCACGCCATCCGTAGCCGTCTCTCTTGCTCTTTGGAATTCAGATCCGATTGCACGGATATTTGCCGCCCTTGTATTCGTTTCAAAATCCGGTTCACGAAATCCGATCTGTGCGGTTGAGATGATCCCGACTCCGCCTTCCTTTGCAACCGCTCCGGCAAGCTGTCCAAGGCTCACACCGACTCCCATTCCCCCTTGAATGACCGGTCTTTTTACTTTCAAATCACCAATCACAAGTTCCGGTAATCCTTCCATTTTTCTTCTCCTCTTTCTACTACATCCTGCGGAATCTGTCATACCGCTTTTCAGTAAGTTCTTCCTTTGTCATTGCTCCATATTTTTTCAAAAAAATGCAGATATAATCATCCATCGGATCTGTCACTTCTGTAAATGTTTCCAGATTGAAGTCTTCCGGCTCCGGAATCACCCGTTCTACGATACCGGCTTTCAGGAGCTGATCAGCTGTCAGCTTCATCACACCTGCCGCCTCTTTTGCACGGCTGCTGTCCTTCCACAGGATACTTGCAAATCCTTCCGGCGAAAGAATGGAGTAAATCGAATTTTCAAGAAGCCACACTTCATCTGAAGTTGCCATCGCAAGGGCTCCTCCGCTTCCACCTTCTCCGATCACAACTGACAGGATCGGAACCTGAAGATTTGACATTTCAAATAAATTCCTTGCGATTGCCTCACCTTGTCCTCTCTCTTCTGCTTCCAGCCCGCAGAACGCTCCCGGCGTATCTACAAAACAGATGACCGGACGGTTAAATTTCTCTGCCTGTTTCATCAGCCGAAGGGCTTTGCGGTATCCGTCCGGTGACGGCATCCCAAAGTTACGCTCGATATTTTCCTTTGTCGTGCGCCCCTTTGCCTGTGCAATTACAGTCACCGGCATTCCGTGAAATCTTGCAATCCCGCCAATGATCGCCTTATCATCCTGGTAATAACGGTCTCCATGAAATTCCATAAAATCTGTAAATAATTCTTCAATGTACTCCGCACCGACCGGACGAGCCTTGTCTCTGGATAACTGCACCCGTTCCCATGGTGTCAGATTCTTCTGTACCGCCTGTGTTTCCTTTTCTTCTACTTCCGGCAAATCGTATGCTCCCTGCTTATGCATTGCTACAATTTCTGCCAGTGTCTCCCTGAGACGCGGACGCTCCACAATCTGATCCACAAATCCGTGCTCCTGAAGGAATTCTGCCCTCTGGAATCCCTTCGGAAGCTTCTGCCCTATGGTCTGTTCAATCACACGCGGACCTGCAAAACCGATCAGTGCCCCCGGCTCGGCAAGAATGATATCTCCGAGCATGGCAAAACTTGCCGTTACCCCACCGGTTGTCGGATCGGTCAGCACGCTTACATATAAACAGCCTGCATCATGGTGTCTTTTCAGTGCCGCTGAAGTCTTTGCCATCTGCATCAGAGAGTGGATCCCCTCCTGCATTCTGGCGCCTCCTGAACAGGCAAATATAATAATCGGAAGTTTCTCACCGGTTGCCTTTTCTACTGCACGGGTAATCTTTTCGCCAACCACTTTTCCCATGCTCGCCATCATAAACCGCCCGTCACAGACTGCAAGAACTACTTCATTTCCCGCGATCATTGCTTTTCCGGTTACAACCGCCTCATCAAGCCCGGTCTTTTCCTGTAGTGCTTCTACCTTTTCTTCATAGCCTTTATAATGCAGCGGATTTCCCGAAGTAAGTCCCTTGTCCCACTCTTCAAAGGTGCCGGCATCTGCTACCATTTCAATCCGGCGCATCGCATGCACACGGAAATAATTCTGACATTTTGGACAGATATAATATCCCTTCTTCACATCCTCTGTCAGAATGGCAGATTTGCAAACGTTACATTTTTTCAGAAGTCCCTCCGGAACCTCCGGTGCCATATGGACAGGCTTTCCTTCGCCAAGAGATATATACCCTCTTCTGCTTGTTTTCTTGAACATATTTGACAGTTTCAAATTGCTTTACCTCCGCTTTTGTAGAGCTAACCTTGCCGATTCTTTGCTTCTCTTTCGGCAATAAATTCAATATCAAAATCTCCTGCCTGATACTTTGGATCATGCAAAATATCATATTGATAATCCACATTAGTATCAATGCCTTCTATAATTACCTCACCAAGTGCACTCTGCATCTTCCGGATCGCCTCGGTACGGTTCTTTGCAAATACGATCAGCTTTGCCAGCATATTGTCATAATATGGCGGTACGGTGTATCCACTGTAAATTGCTGAATCAATCCGCACACCCTTTCCTCCCGGAAGGTACATATCGGTGATCGTTCCCGGACACGGGCGGAAATTCTTTTCCGGATTTTCCGCATTGATCCTGCACTCAATGGCATGACCGGTCAGCTTTACATCCTCCTGCGTAAAGGAAAGCTGCTGGCCGTCTGCGATCCGGATCTGTTCCTTGATCAGATCGATCCCTGTCACCCATTCTGTGACCGGATGCTCCACCTGGATTCTGGTATTCATTTCCATAAAATAAAAATTCCCGCTCTTTTCCAGCAGAAATTCAATGGTTCCTGCATTTTCGTAATGCGCTGCCTTTGCCGCTTTTACCGCTGCTTCGCCCATTCTCCGGCGAAGCTCATCCGAAATCACGGCACATGGAGATTCTTCAATCATCTTCTGATGATTTCTCTGCACCGAACAGTCACGTTCTCCTAAATGCACCACATTTCCATACTTATCCGCCATGATCTGAAATTCGATATGCTTCGGATGCTGCACAAAATGCTCGATGTACATAGTGTCATCCCCAAAAGCTGCCTTGGTCTCTTTCTGCGCGGTATTAAATGCCATGTCAAATCCGGCTTCATTTTCCGCCACACGCATCCCTTTTCCGCCTCCGCCGAGAGCCGCCTTTACGATTACCGGATAGCCGATCTCTCTTGCAACTTCTTTTCCTTTTGACGCATCATAAATCGCTTCCCGGCTTCCCGGAATGATCGGAACCCCGGCATTTGCCATGGTATTTCTCGCCTCGGATTTATTTCCAAGCCTGCTGATCACTTTCGAATCCGGTCCAATAAAAATGATGTTGCACTTCTCACAAAGCTCTGCAAATTTCGTATTTTCAGAAAGGAAACCAAATCCCGGATGGATCGCATCTGCTCCCGACACGATGGTCGCGCTGATGATCTGCTCCATATTCAGATAGCTTTCCGAAGATGGTGCAGGTCCGATACAGATTGCTTCGTCTGCAAGCTGTGTATGCAATGCTTCTTTATCTGCTTCCGAATAAACTGCAACCGTCTCGATCCCCATTTCCCGGCAGGCACGGATGATCCGCACTGCGATCTCTCCACGGTTTGCGATCAGTACTTTCTTAATCATCTGTTTCCGCCTTCCCTATCATCAAAGACAGCTCTGACTTTACTGCAACTTCTCCATCCACTGATGCAACAGCTTCTCCGATTACCAGTGGTCCCTTCTGACGGATAATTCTTGCTTCCAGTTTTAATTTGTCACCCGGAACAACTTTTCTGCGGAACTTACAGTTCTTAATCCCACCAAAATAGCCGAGCTTTCCTTTATTTTCTTCCTGCATCAGAACCGCTACTGCACCGACCTGCGCCAGTGCTTCAATGATCAGCACTCCCGGCATCACCGGCTCCTGTGGGAAATGTCCGGCAAAAAAGTCCTCTCTGTAAGTCACACATTTATAGCCAACCGCATATTCTCCCGGCTCGTAATCTTCGATATAATCTACCAGCAAAAACGGATGTCTGTGCGGAATGATTTTCTGAATTTCCTTGATTCCCAAATGTTTCATGCTTTTCGCCCTCCATCCAGCTACACGATTCGGAATAATGGCTGTCCGTATTCCACAGTTTCTCCATTTTTCACGAGTACTTCCGATACCACACCGTCAAAATCACACTCAATATCATTCATCAGTTTCATCGCCTCTACGATGGCAACCGTCTGTCCTTTTGCCACATGATCGCCAACTGCCACAAATGGTGCTGCCTCTTCCGACGGTGCTGCGTAAAAGGTTCCAACCAGAGGGGATTTGATCAGCTGCCCTTCTGCTTCTTTTCCTTTTTCCGGTCCATCCTCCGGCTTCAGTACTGATGCTGCATTGCTCTGCGCTCCTGGCACGTTTTGTACTGTCGCCATCTGTGCTGCGCCTGTACTGACAACCATCTGTTCTTTTTCTTTCTGTATTTTCAATTTCACACCGTTTTCTTCATACTGAAATCCTGTCAGGTCCGAATCCGAAACGGTCTGAATCAGTTTTACCAGATTTTCTAATTCCATCCTTCTACCTCTATCCTTCATACTTCTTCAAAAGAAGGGTTGCATTGTGTCCGCCAAATCCAAGGGAATTGGTAAGAGCACATTTGATCTCTTTTTCGACCGGTGCCCCGACAGCATAATTCAGATCACATTCTTCATCACATTCTTTTGTTCCGACTGTCTGATGAATAAATCCGTCCTGAATGGATTTTACGGTAACGATACATTCTACTGCACCAGCTGCGCCCAGAAGATGACCGATCATGGATTTCGTTGAATTCACAACCACATCCTTTGCCGCATCGCCGAATGCTTTCTTGATCGCATAGGTTTCAAACAGATCATTGTGGTGCGTGCTGGTTCCGTGTGCGTTAATGTACTGCACTTCTTCCGGCGTCACGCTGCCCTCTTCCATCGCAAGCTCCATCGCCTTTGCCGCACCGCTTCCGTCTTCTGCAGGGGAAGTGATATGATAAGCATCTCCGGTTGCCCCGTAACCTGCAAGCTCTGCGTAAATCTTTGCGCCTCTTGCTCTCGCATGCTCCAGCTCTTCCAGAACTACCACGCCGGCTCCTTCTCCAAGAACAAATCCACTTCTGTCTTTATCAAATGGAATCGATGCACGCAGTGGATCTTCACTGGTAGTAAGTGCGGTAAGTGCGGTAAATCCGGCAATCCCTGTCGGACAGATACAGCTTTCCGTACCACCTGCAAACATTACATCCGCATCTCCGTACTGAATGGCACGAAGCGCATCCCCGATACAATTGGTTCCCGTCGCACATGCAGTAACGACATTCGTGCACTTTCCTTTAAGCCCAAGCTGGATCGATACATTTCCGGCTGCCATATTGGAAATCATCATCGGAACCATCAGTGGTGCTACCCTTCCCGGTCCCTTTTCCAGAATCGTCGTGTACTGCTTCTCGATCTGCTGCAGACTTCCGATTCCCGAACCGATGATCACGCCACAACGGTATGGATCCTCTTTTTCAATTTCAAATCCCGCATCCGCGCACGCTTCCTTCGCCGCTGCAACTGCGTACTGTGAAAATGTCTCCATTCTCTTCGATGCCTTGAAATCCATCCGTTCTTTCGCAACAAAGTCCTTGACCTCCGCTGCGATCTTCACTTTATATTCGGTTGTATCAAATTTTGTGATCGGACCGATTCCTACGGTTCCATTTTTGATACCGTTCCAGAATTCTTCTACTGTATTACCAATCGGGGTGATCGCTCCAAGCCCCGTAATAACAACTCTGCGCTTCATATTGCCTCCTTTTGTGGAAAATGCGGGAAATGTAGGTTGTGTTCGGCTCTGCACAAATATTCCTGTCGGCATTCAAGTTGTGCAAACCATTCCGATGAGCCTCCGAAACCAAGGATTATGTCAGCAAAGGCTTCCATAATCCTTTGAGTCTCCTCTCCATTGCACAAAATAGAATGCCGACAGGAATATTTGTGCAGAGCCGGACTCAAGTCTACTGGCTAAAACGCGTTTTCCACGAAACGTTTTCGGTGTGTTGTTGACTGTTCCACTTTTTGATAAAATTTATCATTTTGTATGTATTTTTAGGTGAATTCTTTAGGTTAATGATCTTATTCAATCAAATCCCTTCAATGCTAATTAAAACCAATTTCTTCCCCCTGCAATTCTCTATTGGTATATTGAACTACTTCACGGATGTAAAATGGTTTTCTCGATAAAGTTGAATGACAAATTGTACAAAAGATGTCATTCAAATTCATTTTTCGAGCAATGGAGATGAGACTCAAAGGATTGTGGAAGCCTTTGCTGACACAATCCTTGGTTTCAGAGGCTCATCGGAATGGTTTGCGAGTCTGAATTTGAAGGACATCTTTTGTACAATTTGTCCCTCAACCTTCTCTGCAACCACTTTTACATCACCATCCCCCCATCGACCTGCAGCACCTGCCCGGTAATGTATGCTGCGCTGTCAGACGCCAGAAACGCCACCGCCTTTGCAACATCTTCCGGCTGTCCCATTCTGGCAAGAGGGATCTGACCTCTCATTTCTTCTTTGAGCTTATCGGAAAGAACTTCTGTCATCTCCGTTTCAATGAAGCCCGGTGCAACCGCATTGACCGTGATCCCGCGGGATGCCAGTTCTTTTGCCGCAGATTTGGTCATTCCGATAATTCCTGCTTTTGATGCAGCATAGTTTACCTGACCGGCATTTCCGCTGATTCCAACTACGGATGCCAGATTGATGATTCTTCCGCTTCTCTGCTTCATCATCTGTCTGGATGCAAAACGGATGCAATGGAAAGTTCCTTTCAGATTGACATCAATGACATCGGAGAAATCTTCTTCACTCATACGCATCAGCAGACCATCCTTTGTGATCCCTGCATTATTTACCAGAATATCGATTCTTCCAAACTGCTCGATCACTGCTTTTATAAATGCTTCACAGCCCTCGTAATCTGCTACATTGCACTGCATACACTGGGCACATCCACCCTTTTCTATGATTTCATGTTTCACTTCATCTGCTTTTACTTCAGAACCATTGTAATTGATCACAACTGTTGCTCCCTGTGCAGCAAGCTCCTTAGCAATTGCCTTTCCAATTCCACGGGATGCGCCGGTAACCACCGCGATCTGCCCTTCCAAATTTTCTCTGTCTGTCATATGCTTTTCCTCTCCATTGCCTGTTTTTTACACCAGTTCAGCAATTACTTTTTCCATATCTTCCCAGGTTTCGATATTGTATACTTTGACACCTTTGTCGATGCGCCGCATAAATCCGGCGAGTGTTTTTCCCGGTCCGATTTCTACGAAAGTGTCCACACCATCTGCAATCATAGTTCTCACACTTTCTTCCCATCGTACCGGTGAAGAAATCTGTTTTGCAAGAAGTGCCTTCGTTTCTTTGATATCCGTCACATATTTCGCCGTAACATTCGTCACATAAGGAATGGTAAGCGGTTCAAAAGTGCGTTTTTCCATTTCTTTTGCCAGCTCTTCCCCTGCGCCCTCCAGCATCTTCGAGTGGAACGGACCACTTACATTTAACAGAACTGCCCTTTTTGCTCCGGCTTCTTTTAAAGCTTCCGCTGCCTGTCCGACTGCCTCTGTTTTCCCGGTAATCACAATCTGTCCCGGACAGTTATAATTCGCTACAGACGCCCCGGGAATTTTCCCGGTCACTTCCGCAACGGTGTCTCCATCCAGTCCCAGGATTGCCGCCATGGCTCCTTCACCTGCCGGAACGGTATTCTGCATCAGAATCCCTCTTTTTCTCACAAGAGAAATGGCGTCCTTCGGCTGCATGCCTCCCGCTGCGCTGATTGCACAGTACTCTCCAAGGCTGAGCCCGGCTGTCACATCCGGTGTAAGACCTCTTTTTTCAATCTCGGCTGTCATGGCAAGACAGGCTGTTACCATTGCCGCCTGTGTATATTCAGTCTGATCCAGCTGATCATTTTCTTCAAAACAAAGCTTTGTCATATCAAGTCCCAACTCTGCTGTTGCTGTATCAAAAATCTCTTTTGCAAGTTCACTGTTTTCATAAAAATCTTTTCCCATACCGCACTTCTGCGCGCCCTGTCCCGGGAAAATGAATGCTGTTTTATTCATAAAATCCTTTGCCTCCGATCAGTGCATCCGTTTCATTTACCAGCTTCCGGATCAGGTCCTTGCAGCTCATAATCTCTTTGACCATTGCCGCACTCTGTCCTGCCATTACGCTTCCGTTTGTCACATCTCCATCTACAACGGCCTTTCTTAAGCCTCCAAGTGTAAGATGTTCAAGTTCTTCAAAGGATGCACCGTTTTTCTCAAGGTCCAGATATTTTTTCGTCATTTGGTTGCGAAGTGCTCTTACCGGATGTCCGGTGCTTCTTCCGGTTACTCTGGAATCAATGTCCTTCGCTTTGATGATCGCATTTTTATAATTTTCATGTACGATGGATTCTTCTGTTGCAACAAAATGGGTTCCCATCTGTACAGCTTTTGCTCCCAGCATAAATGCTGCCGCAATTCCTCTTCCATCTGCAATTCCTCCCGCTGCGATCACCGGGATCTTTACTGCGTCTACAATCTGAGGAACCAGTACCATTGTTGTATTTTCTCCGATGTGTCCGCCGGATTCACATCCTTCGGCAACCACTGCATCAGCCCCACACCGCTCCATCCTTCTTGCGAGTGCAACGGATGCAACCACCGGAATCACCTTGATCCCTGCTTCCTTCCACATTTTCATATATTTTTCCGGACTTCCGGCGCCTGTCGTTACAACCTTTACGCCTTCTTCCGCCACTACCTTTGCTACATCCTCTGCATAAGGACTCATCAGCATGATATTTACTCCAAATGGTTTATCAGTCAGCTTTTTTGCCTCTCTGATCTGTTCACGTACCCACTCAGCCGGGGCGCTTGCAGCCCCGATGAGCCCAAGCCCGCCGGCATTTGATACGCCGGCCGCAAGATGATACTCAGCAACCCAGGCCATTCCGCCCTGGATGATCGGATACTCGATTCCAAGTAATTCGGTTACTTCTGTTTTCATATTACAACCTCTTTCTGTATGCGTTTTTTGTGATGCTTATTTTTTCAGTCCTTCGATGTATGTTACAACGCTTCCGATTGTCTTGAGATCACCAATTGCTTCGGTGTCGATCTCTACACCAAATTCATCTTCAAATGTCATGACCATATCCATCAGATCGAGGGAATCTGCTCCGAGGGATTCAAAGGTTGTCTCTGCTGTGAGATCTGCTGCATTTACGTCAAGTCCTTCTGCTACGATTTCTTTTACTTTTTCTAACATGGTTTTTGTCTCCTTATTGTTGATTGATTTTATATTTACCACTCTATGAGTGTGGCTCCCCAGGTGAGTCCGGCGCCGAAGCCGCAGAGAACGATCTTCTGTCCTTTTTTGAGGCGGCCGGCTTTGTTTAATTCATCCAGGAGGATCGGGATGCTGGCGGATGAAGTGTTACCGTATTCTTCGATGTTGACCGGAAATTTGGCAAGATCTGTTTTCATCCGTTTTGCCACGGATTCGATGATCCGCAAGTTTGCCTGATGCAGAACGAAAAGATCAATATCTTTTTCAGTCAGGTCTGCTTTTTCCAAAAGCTCACCGATCACTTCCGGTACTTTTTTTACGGCAAATTTGAAGACCGCCTGACCATCCATGGATACATAGGTCTGTTTTTCATTTTCTTTGTCCTGCCAGTTTTTCTGCTGACGGCTCTCACAGGCAAGTACCTGTCCTTTTGCTCCGTCGGAATGTGTGACGGATGGAAGGATTTCTCCTTCTTCTGCCCGGATCACGGCAGCTCCTGCCCCGTCACCGAAGAGAATGCAGCTTCCTCTGTCCTGCCAGTTAACAATTCCGGATAGTGTCTCACTTCCGATTACCAGAATGTTCCTGTACATTCCGGCACTTATGTAGGCCTGTGCGGTATTATAGGCATATACGAAACCGCTGCATGCCGCACTGATATCAAAGCAGGTCGCATTTACCGCGCCAAGCTCTTTCTGGACCTCACAGGCGGTGCTTGGGATCACGGTGTTTGGTGTGATTGTGGATACCAGGATCAGATCCAGATCGTCTGCATTTAACTTTGCATCTGTAAGTGCATTTTTTGCCGCTTTTACCGCCATGCTGACTGTTGTATCTTCTTCTGCAATGTGTCTGCGCACGATGCCGGTACGTTCCCGGATCCATTCATCGTTTGTCTCTACCATTTTTGACAGATCATTGTTGTCGTAGTAATACTCCGGTATATAGGAACCGGTACCGCATATCCTTCCTCTCATGGTTGTTCTCTCCATTTGTTTTGCTTTAAAATCATTTTAGTTTAAAATACTTTTATATTCAAACTATTTGATAATATAACATAGTTAGATCGGTTTTGCAAGAGGAAATTTTTTTGTTTGACGCGAGGAGGCAAATGAATGGAAAAGAAGAGTTCCGGTTCTCTTCTTTTCCATTCATCTGCCATTCAAATCGGTACAAAAATGACGTGCTTTAGTCTCTGTATTTTCTGTTCTGAGTACAAAAAATCCTGCGGTTTTGCCAATTCAAAATCGCAGGATTTTTCTTATTCTGTTACTTCCTGATATGCTTCTTTCGTCTGTTCTCCGCTTCTACGGATTCCCGCAAACAAAGATCCGGATATATTATGCCATACGCTGAAGATCGCCCCCGGAAGGGTTGCCAGTGGATTTGCTGCGAAATTGGCTGTCGCAAGGGAGATTGCAAGTCCACTGTTCTGCATTCCAACTTCGATGGCAATAGCGGTTGCCTTATCGTACTCAATATGTAAAATTTTCGCTGCACCGAGTCCGATTCCCATTCCGCAGAGATTGTGAAGCATCACGACTCCGAGAACCAGAAGTCCGCAGCTTAAGATTTTTTCTGCATTGACGGCTACGATTCCGCTGATGATCATGACGATCGATACAACTGAGATCAGTGGCAGAACCTCTGATATTTTCTGGATCTGTTTTCCCCAGACCCAGTTGATCAGAATTCCCAGAAGTACCGGAACCAGAACAACCTTTACTACAGAAATTACCATTGCCCAGAAGGATACTTCTACCCAGGCTCCGGCGAGTACATACACCAGAAGTGGTGTTACAATCGGTGCCGCAAGAGTTGATGTGATCGTCATTCCGACAGAAAGCGCCACATCACCCCCGGCAATATAGGTGATCACATTGCTTGCCGTTCCGCCCGGACAGCAGCCAACCAGGATCACGCCAAGTGCCAGATCTGTCGGCAGCTGCATCAACTGACACAGGAGCCACGCGATCACCGGCATGATCGTGTACTGTGCGACGAATCCGATCAGGATTTCTTTTGGTCTGGAAAAGACTCTTTTGAAATCGTCCATCTTGATCGTAAGCCCCATCCCGAACATTGCCACTCCGAGAAATACAGAAGTGTAGCTCGTTGTCCAGGCAAATCCGTCACGCCAGAAAAACGCCACTACGGAAAAACAGATAATGATGACCCCGATATATTTTGTAAGAAAAGAGCTGACTTTTCCTACTTTTTTCATTCTGTTTTCCATAGGCTATACCTCATAGCTGAAATTGTCGATCAGCCTTGTTTTTCCGATATAGACTGCCATGGCAACCAGAACATCTTTTTCCACGCTATCGACCGGCTGCATATCCAGTGCATCTACCATGGATACATAGTCGATCTTTGCAAGCGGCTCTGCTTCGATCACTGCGCGCATCTTTGCCAGGACTTCTTCTGCCTTAATTCCCTTGCAGATCGCCTCCTGACCGGTTTTAACGGCTCTTGAAAGGCACAGTGCAGCCTTTCTCTCTTCTGCGCTTAAATAGGTGTTTCTGGACGATTTGGCAAGTCCGTCTTCCTCACGGATGATCGGGCAGCCTACGATCTGGATATCAAAATTCAGATCCAGCACCATCTTACGGATGATTGCAAGCTGCTGTGCATCCTTCTGTCCAAAATAAGCTCTGTCCGGTGCTACAATATTGAATAATTTGGAAACAACCGTACATACCCCTTTAAAATGAATTGGTCTTGTCTTGCCACAAAGGGTATCAGATAACGTATCAATACTTACGTAAGCATGTGGATCATGATACATATCCTTCGGTTCCGGATGGAAGATCAGATCTGCTCCAAGGCTCTCACAAAGCTCGCTGTCACGTTTAAAATCTCTCGGGTATGCTTCCAGATCTTCTGTCGGTCCAAACTGAGTCGGATTTACAAAATCGGATACCACAACGATATCATTTTCCTCACGGCATCTCCTTATCAGGCTTGCGTGCCCTTCATGTAAGAATCCCATGGTCGGTACAAGACCTACGGTTTTCCCTTCTTTTTTCCAATTTTTAACTAATTTTCTTGTCTCCTCGACTGTTGTTGTTACCTGCATGATAATTCTCCTCTTTAAAAAATTCGGAGATAGCCTCTTGTTCTGAATTCAACAAATTTCATTTTTGGTTTTACCTTAGCCTACGGATTGCTACGCACTTTGTGCTCCCGCAATCTAATTATGCCATATCTTTCAGCAAACCATGTTTTTCATAGTTTGTCACACGGCTGATCTTATTCTCATCATCCACGAAAACAACTTTTGGTTTATGTTCTTTTGCTTCTTCTGCATCATAATTTGCATAACACATGATAATTACCTTATCACCTGTACTTACACATCTTGCCGCAGCGCCATTTAAGCAGATCATTCCGCTTCCACGCTTACCACAGATCGTATAAGTTTCAAATCGGCTTCCGTTATTCACGTCCACAATCTGAACTTTCTCATATTCCATAATTCCTGCTGCATCCAGCAGATCTTCATCGACCGTAATACTTCCCACGTAATCTAATTCTGCCTGTACTACCGTAGCACGATGAATCTTTCCTTTTAACATCTCAACTGTCATGTCTTACTCCTTTTTCTGTCCGGAAATACAAAAATAAGCATAAATATAGAGTGCAGCCACGCTTTTCTTCCTTAACAAAAAGCTATTATATGAAAAAAAGCATTGTCAAGGCATACTTCTCCCTGCAAATGCTTCTGCTGTTCTTCGTATTCCCTGAGTCTTATTTTACCTCTTAATAAATATAAGCTCCTTCTCCGCCAATTTCTGCCGGAAACGATTTCGATATGAAATTGTTGTGATTCAGTCAGAGTATAGTTTTGTAGTTTCCAAATACTACCTCCGCGGATATTATTGCACCTTGACAAGAGATTGTCAATCCGATGTTCTCATGTATTTAATTCAAGACATCTGTGCGGAAGATGGGGCGCAACTCGTCCGGTGGACGAGTGCTTTGCGCTGACCGTAGCGGAGCGAAGACCTGAACCCTGGGTTCAGGGATCGCTTCGGTACAATAAAAGAAAGGGGCTGTGAAATAAGTCCCTAAAAGAAATAGGACCATTCGTTCATGCGAAAGGTCCTATTTTTGTGGTAAAATTAACTTGCGATGAAAACTTTACACAATAATTATTGTAATTCAAAACAAGGATATTTACCACTGTTTCTTTCAGATTGTTTGGATCTGCTGGATCCTGTTTTAACATTTGACAGATTGATGGGAGGAATCGATTTAAACAAGTATCTGACGGATATTCCGGAGTATACAACTGGACGACTCAGATATAATCCAGTCAACATGTTAAAAACAGTACTTTTCGGATTTATGACTAGCGGCTACTGCTCTCTGAGAGAACTGGAAGACAACTGCAAAGTTAATATCAGGTTCATGTATCTCATGGATCATCAGACTCCGTCATACAGAACCTTTGGATATTTCATCAATGAAATACTTCAAGATAAGATTGAAAACATTTTTAACGACATCAATCATGCTATCTTTAACGAGGAGCATGTAGATCTGCAACATCTCTACATCGACGGCTCCAAGTTTGAAGCAAACGCAAACAAGTATACCTGGGTATGGAAGAAGGCTACCGAAAAGTTCCGTTACAAGCTTTACGAAAAAATCACTGCGGAGATTGAGGAAATTAATGCAGAAATCGCATGGAGCGGGGTGCAGATCACAACAAATCCGGAGTATGTACCGGATTATCTGAATGAAATCGTTGAGCAGCTAGTACTTTTATGGGAACTGGATACAAGTACATTTGTTTACGGAAGTGGAAAGCGAAAATCCAAAGAACAGCGTCATTATGAACACTTGACTACTTTCTGTCAGAAACTTCAAGAATACATACAAAAAATTGAAATCTGTGGTCCTAATCGAAACAGTTACTCTAAAACAGATAATTCAGCTACCTTTATGCGTATCAAAACGGATTACATGGGCAATGATCAGCTTCTGCCAGCATATAATGTACAGATTGGTGTAGCAGATGAATATATTGCAGTTGTTGACGTGAACCATTATCGTTCGGATATGGATTGTTTCGTTCCTTTGATGGAGCACTTCAAACAAACTTATGGATTCTATCCCAAATATCCTGTGGCAGATGCTGGATATGGCTCATACAACAATTATATTTTCTGTGAACAGAACGAAATTGAAAAGTATATGAAATTTCCAATGTTTAAAAAGGAAACTAAGGATCAGAAATATCATGAAGATCCATTTCGTGCAGTTAACTTCAGAATTGATGAGCAAGGTGTCATGAGATGTCCTAACGATAAAGCATTCCATTTTTTATACAGAAAAAATGTGAGGGGAAATCAATACGGACGTAAGGAAGAATTGTATGAATGCGAAGACTGTAGTGGATGTCCATATGCAGAGAAATGTAAGAAGACAGATAAGAATCGAACCGTTCGGATTAATCAGGAATTAACTTCCATGCATCAGGAAGTAATCGAAAACCTAGAAAGTATCCACGGTGCGTTATTACGAATGAACCGTTCGATACAAGCAGAAGGCACTTTCGGAATAATGAAAAACGACCGTTGGTACAAGAGAATTGTCCGAAGAGGCATTCATTCAGTCAAACTGGAAGTTTTACTCGTGGCGATAGGCCATAATCTATATAAATATCAGAAAAAAAAGATGAGAAACAGAACTGCCGCATAGATTCAAAAAAAGAATTTCTATGGGGTAGGGGAAGTGCGCTTTCTTTGCGCATGATTTCAGTCATTTATACACAACAGGTACAAAAAGGGAGATGCGAAAAAACTCAATCGAGTTTTTTCACATCCCCTTCTTTTATTATGCGGAAGATGGGACTTGAACCCACACGCCCTTGCGAGCACTAGAACCTGAATCTAGCTCGTCTGCCATTCCGACACTTCCGCGTCAACAAAAAGAATCTTATCACATCCATACCAGTTTGGCAAGTGTTTTTTTAATTTTTTTTGACTTTTTTGTTTTTCATTAAATTGCATCAACTATTTTGACTGCAATTCACCGCATCAATCGTAATTACAAGAAGAAGTCCCAGTAATTCATCTGTCGGATTTGCAAAATCCAGCACATAAGTATCTCCCCAATGAAGTAATTCTTTTGTAATATGTACCACCGGACTGCATGCTTCATAGATATCATAGTTCCATCCCATGAAGTCCCCCTCTACATGCCACCCGTTAAAATCCACATCATACTTTGGTCTGAATAATGTAAAACGCTTTTCAATCCGTCCAAGTGTCTGTCCATTCACTTCAATTTCAAACACCGGAAGTAAGGACAGAACTTTTTCTTTTATCAATCCAAATTCGTTCCCTGCCATATCATATACATGCAGCCGGTGTCCGATCGACAGAAACTCTGCTTTTACAAAATATTTTGCATTTCCATTTTCATCATACACATCATAAGAATCTGTCCACGAAAAGACTCTCTGCCTGATCAGTAATTTCATACCCTTCTCCTACTCCGGAAATTCAAATTTCCTCAATTCACAGTTCTTAATTCCAAACGCCGCAAATTCTTCATTAGTCATATCATAAAAATAGGACTGGATCACTCTGGATATCCCATTGTGCGCTACAAGAAGATAGACCTTATCATCTGCCTCTTCCCGGATATCATCCAGAAGATTGTAAATTCTCTGGCACAAATGCAGCATGGTCTCGCCACCTTCAAAATGACTGATAAAATTCTGTTTTGCCTTTTTGAATTCCTCACCATTTCTCGGTGTAGATTCATATTTTCCAAAATTCTGCTCCTTCAGGCGCATCTCCTCACGCATCGGAATCCCTGTCATTTCCGAAATATGACGTGCCGTCTCTTTCGCACGTACCAGCGGCGAATACAGAATCTCATCGATCTTCACGCCCTCTTCTTTTATCTTTTTCCCAAGCTCCATTGCCTGCTGATGTCCGAGTTCTGTCAGTTCGATATCGGTCGCGCCACAGATTTTATTTTCCACATTCCATACAGTCTGTCCATGTCTTGCAAAATAAAAATATCCCATTATTTTCTCTCCCAGTATTCTTTATTAGCCGAACATTTCCGGACAACTCCCTCCGGTAATCGTTCGTAGTTTCTTCCAAGCTGGTATGCCAGATAACGAACAATGCTGCGTGTCAGCACTTCGCCCAGGTATTCCTCCATATGATTCTGTCTAAGCAGCGCCGAGGTTACACGTACCAGCCGCACTCCTTCTTTACCCAGTTTTGTATTTTCGATCATCTCCGGATGCTCTGCGTGTGCAACCCCAATGTCAAAGTTGCGTTTCCAGAGCCCGTGCAAATCATCGTTCCGGTAATAAATCACTTCAGCTTCCGGCGCATAAACTGCCTGCCAGCCCTTTTCCAGAAGTCTTCTCGCCGCAAGCATATCCTCTCCGGCAATCATCCGTTTTCCAAAACCTTCTGTCTCCAGATATGCTCTTCTTCGGTATGCCGCACAGACATTGGAATTAAAAAATGTCCGGATCCCAAGCTTTCCGGCATCTTCCAGAGACTTTGTCATGCCTTTCGGCGGATAGTTAAACTGTCTCACACAGCACTCGATCGGACTGCATTCCTCATCTGTCATATGCCGTCCATACACGACCGCCGTCCTCTCCTCTTTAAATGGTTCCGTCAGCTTCTCTATCAGATACCGGTTCTGCGGTATCGCCGTCTGTACCATGAAAATCACAATATCCGAATCCAGCTCCCGCAGGATCGTATCTCTGCTTCCTGCCCGGTCATATTCCTCCCTTGGCGTATATCTGACCTCGATCCTTTCATCCATATAAACTTCGGGAATTTCCCTGTCTACCGGGTTCTCATAAAGTACATTCAGTAATATACGATCCGGCATCACACTCTGTCTTAATAATCTTTCGATACACATTTTCAGTCTTCCATCCGGACGGAAGACCGGAATTACAATCACTATGTTCACATCATCATCTCATTTCTTTTTTTCACTAATCAGTATATACAAAATTCTTTTCTGAATCAATCCCAACCTATTCCCTGTTAATAAAAAAGACAGTTCCCATAAAAGAACCGTCTTTCTCATCAGCTCAGCACTGCACTTTCTTCTTTTTTCTTCTTATCCATCGCGGAAAGTTCCTTAAGCTCCCTCACCATGAAATATCCGCAGACGATTGCTGCTGCCGCATCTGCAATTGGTCCTGCATACATAACCCCGTCAATTCCCATAAACAATGGGAAAATTACAATCAGCGGGAGTAAAAAGATAATCTGCCTTGTCAGGGACATAAACACACCCAGCTGAGACTTCCCGATGGAGTTGAAAAAGTTTGATGTGACCGGCTGAATTCCATTTACGATCGTAAGGAACATATAGATCCGGAAATACCGCTCTGAAAACTTGAAATACAGTTCACTTCCTGATCCAAATACACTGATGATCTGTCTCGGGAATACTTGGAAACAGAAGAATGCAATTCCTGAAAGAACGGTTGCGGTTCCAAGTGCAAGCAGGTAGCTTTTCCGCACCCGGTCATATTTTTCTGCGCCATAGTTGAATCCGATGATTGGCTGGATTCCCTGGGAAATTCCAATAACGAACGACATGAAGATCATATTTACCTTGGTAATGATCCCCGCACATGCAAGCGGAATATCACCGCCATACACAGACTGCGCACCGTAATGTGCCAGGGTATTATTCAGCACGATCTGCACGATCGTCATCGCGATCTGGTTAAAGCACGCACTCGCACCGAATTTGAAAATATTCCGGATATATCTGCCAGTCATATGAAAGCTGTCTTTTGTGAGTCGGATCGTTTTAAAATGGAACATATACCGCAAACTGATACAAAAAGAAACAATCTGTCCGATGATCGTCGCAAGTGCTGCCCCACGCATTCCCATATGCAGACCGAAAATAAAAATCGGGTCAAGGACCGTATTGACAATAGCGCCTGCCAGCATGGATGTCATCGAATACCGCGGACTTCCATCCGCAAGAATCAGCTTACTCATTCCTGTATTTGCGATCAGAAACGGAAAGCCAATCGCCGTGATCCGTGTATATTCCTGTGCATATGGAAGTACTTCTGATGTTGCCCCAAAAAATTTCAGCATTGGAGTTAAAAATAACGTAGTCACCGCAAAAAGTGCGATTCCAAAGATCACCATCAGACAAATCCCGTTCCCCGCATATTCTGCAGACTCTTTTTCTTCTCCGGCACCAAGCTTCAAAGAAAAATTGGTCGCACTGCCGATTCCAAGCAACAGAGAAATCGCCGTACAGGAAGTGGAAAGCGGAAATGCAATATTCGTTGCCGCATTTCCAAGCATTCCCACACCCTGACCAATGAAAATCTGGTCTACAATATTATAAAGAGCTGTCACCAGCATAGAAATAATACACGGAATCGCAAATCCGACCAGTAGTTTTGATTCCTTTTCATATCCAAGCGGATTGTCCTGCTCATCTACTGTATTTGTCTTTTTATCTCTCACCTTTATAACCTCCTCCAGATGTTCATAAATAAATGCCGCTGTCTCACTTAGCTTCATTGTTCCATTTATCCGCTCCGCAGCTTCTCCTCTTGGAACAAGTACAAATTCCTCTATTACCTGACGCATTACAAAATTCTGCGTTTTTTATACTTCTATTCCCTCATCTACAATTTACATCTGTTTTCTGACGACTCTATATTCATCTCCAGATCTGTAGTAAGGACACTGATAATGCTGATCCGTCAGAAACCGCATCATCTCATCCTCATCCAGGTCTCTGTCACACGTGTAACATTCATATTCATCATCGTAAATATAAAATGTACAGGTGTCACAACAGCTCGCTGTATTTGCCATAACCTGCCTCCTGTTATTTCTTTTCCTGTTCAAAAATCGGGATCAGCTACAGGTGTCCTTCTTTAAAACAGGTTCCATCTTAGTTCATTCCTTTTTCTCCCACCGGCTTCGCCCAGTTGACAATCAGGATTCCGATGGAAACCAGCACCAGCGCAATCAGGTCTTTCATTCCGAATACATTTCCCTCACGCAAAATAATCGCTGAAAGGATCACCCCGAATACCGGATTTGTAAATCCAAAAATCGATACCTTGGATACCGGATTGTATTTCAAAAGGATCCCCCACAGCGTATATGCAACTGCAGAAATCAGTGCCATATAGATCAGAAGAATCATTGCCGGCATACTTGCCGTATGGATTCTTCCACCCATCAAGAATCCGATCAGAATCATCACGAGCCCGCCTGCTGTAAACTGATATCCGCTTAACATCACCGGATCAGATTTGTCCGAATACTTCTTGATCAGTACAGAAGATAATGCATAAGCGATCGCAGAGATAAAAATAAATCCATCTCCGGTCAGATTAAAGCTCATATCCACATTGCTTCCGCTCAGATTGATCAGAACCACCCCTGCAAATCCGACGATACATCCGATCACTTTTTTCTGATCCAGTTTCTCCTGATGAAAGATCAGGCTTGAAACAAGGATTGCAAGAAATACATTGGATGCCTCAACGATCGATCCTTTGACTCCGGTCGTATGTGCAAGTCCCACATAAAAGAAAAAATACTGGATCACCGTCTGTAAAAGACAGATTTTGCCGATTCTCGGAAGATCTCCCTTCCCCGGTTTCAGAAAACGCCCCTGCAGGATTGATCCAAACAGAATAACCATAATTCCTGCGATCGTAAAACGGCAGCCTGCAAACAGGATCTGTGCGGCAGTATCGGCTGAATCAATCTGAAACAGCCGGTATCCAACCTTAATGCAGGGAAATGCACTTCCCCATAATGCACAGCAGACCATTGCCAGAAGACATACCACCCAGGTTTTCTTCATTGTAGTCTCTTTTAACTTTATCATCTCATTCTATCCATTTCTTACGCAAGAAGTTCATCTGCAAGTTCTTCCATTGCAGTTACATCTGCGTCTTTCATTGTAGATTTGATCGTAACCGTCTTTTCGCAGAGTGTGATCTTCTTCATTTTCTCTACATAGCTCTTCATCACACGTGCTGCTGTCGGAGCCCAGGAACCATTCTCGATAATTGCGATCTTACGGTTCTGGTAGTTTTTATTGGTCAGTTTGTTCAAGAATGTCTCCATGCATGGGAACACACTTGCATCATAAGAAGCTGCTGCAAGAACCAGCTTGTCATAGCGGAATGCATCCTCGATCGCTTCTGCCATATCATCTCTTGAAAGGTCGGTAATTGCTACCTTCTTTGCACCTTTATCTTCCAGGATCTCTTTCATCTTCTCTGCTGCTTCCTTTGTATTGCCATGGATCGATGCATAAGCAACCAGTACCCCGTCATCTTCCGGTTCATAGCTGCTCCATGTCATATATTTTCCAATATAGTATCCCAGATCTTCCTTCAGGATCGGTCCGTGAAGCGGGCAGATTGTCTGAATGTCCAGAGTCGCTGCTTTTTTCAGAAGAGCCTGTACCTGTGCACCGTATTTTCCTACAATATTGAAATAGTATCTTCTTGCTTCACATGCCCAGTCTTCATCTGCATCCAGAGCACCGAATTTTCCAAATCCGTCTGCCGAGAACAGAATCTTCTCAGACTTTTCGTATTCGACCATAACCTCCGGCCAGTGAACCATCGGAGCCATAAAGAACTGAAGGGTATGACTTCCGAGGGAAAGCTCTTCGCCTTCTTTTACCGCAACTGCACGGTCTGTCAGATCTGCAATTTCAAAGAACTGTGGAAGCATTGCAATAGCTTTTGCACTTGCCACGATCTTTGCTTCCGGGTATTTGTCTGCAAATTCTTTGATACTTCCGGCATGATCCGGTTCCAGATGAGATACGACCAGATAATCCGGTGTTCTTCCATCCAGTACTCTCTCCAGATTCTCTTTCCATTCATCTGTCTTTCTTGTATCAATGGTATCCATAACAGCGATCTTCTCATCCAGGATCACATAAGAGTTATAAGATACTCCGTTCGGAATGATGTACTGGCTCTCGAAAAGATCCAGATCCTTATCATCAGCTCCGATATATTTTACTGCATCTGAAATTACTACGTCTTTCATGTTAGTTCCTCCTTGTAATTGGTGATTGAAAATATGTTGGGGCAAAAGGTATTTTGACCCCTTTGATACCAGATTGCTACGTGCTTTGCATTCTCGCAATCCTCAAAGTATACTCCGGCACGTAGTGCCTTTTATTTAACAGGAAGTTCCTTCGGAATCTTCTGTTAAATAAGAAAGCTGGAAATATTACATTCCAGCCCTCTTAATTTCCACTCTTAATAATACTATGGAAATAACACACTTTCAATAAAAAAAGCGTTTAATTTTTTCATATCTGTTCTCATTTTTTACGTTAACCGGCACACACCATCTGTTCCTGCTCGTAAATGTGAAACGGCGCATCAATCGGATTTTTCATATCCCAGAGATAATATCCACCCTCTTTATAATACACCGGAAGAGTCTCGCATCGTTTTACACTCCGGATCAGTTCCTGTACCGAACGGATCTCTCTTGGAAAATACGTTGCATAAAGTCCCAGCTTCTCCGGCACATGGCAATCACTTGATCCAACTGTTGCAAGTCCAAGCTCAGCCGCATATTCTGCCGCCTTTCGATTTGCCTCGTAAAGCGTGCTGCCGTTCAGCACTTCGATTCCATCAAGTCCCTTTACAATCTTCAGGTTCTCTTCCAGTCCCCTGTTATTATTGCGGAATGGATGGGCACTGAAACACATCCCCCCCTGTGCCTGTACCAGATCTACAAACTCCTGTGCCGGGATTCTCTCTTTGGGATAATCCTCAATTCCAAATGCTACAATGTCTCCCTGCAGGGAATAAAATTCAATTCCGACAAAAATCGGAAATCCTGTTTTCTCCGAATACTCTGCCGCAAATTCCTTCAGTCCCATACTGTCATGATCCGTAATACAGATTCCATCAAGTCCTCTGCGCTTTGCGATCTCTACCATATTCTCCAATCTTAAAAAGCTGTCCCCCGAATAACGCATCTCATGCATATGCATATCAATTATCATCTGGCATAACCTCCTGTTAAAATGCCTTTTCATTTCTCTTTTCTTCATTTTAACATGTTGTTTTACAAAAAAATAATTGATAATTTACATGCAGAAATTCAATTATAGGGTTTTCCGATAAACACTCTATTGCTCAAATACCTGCATAAGACACGCACAAAGTCCGTCCCACGAAATCTGCTCCAGATACTCCTTCTCCGGCTTTGATCCAGGAGCTTTTGCGATCCCTTCGATGGCCCCGGCAAGTTTCTTTTCAAATACCGGAAGTTCTTCTTCCACAGGTTCATCTTCATTCACTCTTCTTGGCGGCTCTACAAAAACCACACCATTATCCGGAAGATTCTGATCGATCCAGTTCCTGATCCCCGGAAGATCTGTACAGATCACATAGGTACCACATGCCAGCGCCTCAATGATCACAAGCGGAAGACCTTCATAAAAAGAAGGCAGTACAAAGACATCACTCCGATTCATCTTCTTCGCCAGCTCCTGCTGTGTGATCTTCCCGGCAAAGGTAACTGCAAACGGACACTTTTCGGCAAGCTCCCGGATCTCCTGATACTCGCCCTCATCTCCGGCGCCTCCTGCCAGTTCCAGAGAAATAACAAGACCGGAATCCTTCAGATAATTCAGCGAACGGATCAGACTTTTCACACCCTTTTTCTCTGAGATCTTTCCGGCAAAGATTAATCTCAGCTCTTTTTCTTCTCCCTGTAAAGCCCCCGTCTCCTGCCGGAATATATTCTGCCGGAAAACATCACTGTTATAGCCGGTTCCGATCACCCGTATCTTCTCTCTGATCTGCTCCCCGTAAATTCCACAGATCATCTCTTTCTGCTCTTCATGCAATGCAAAAATCCCATCCAGCGCAGGAATTCTCTGTAAAATATATTCCCGGTTCTGTTCTGTCTTGCGGATCTGCCGCAGGTCGGATCCATGGGATACTCCATATACCTTTTTATCAGGAAACAGTTCTCTTACGATCGCTGTAAGGAGATACAGATGGTGACACAGGATCACGTCCGGATCCAGCTCCTCCACTGCTTTTTTCAGTACCTCGCCAAATGCTTTCCGGAACGTTTCCGTCATCTCCTCTGTCAGGTCTGAATACCTGGTACTCGGATACGGCATCTCGTCCGACATTCCCGTGATCGGATACGGTAACTGCTCCGATTCAAAATATACCGGATAAAAGCTTACCCCCTCCGGAAGACATACCTGATCAGCTTTTGTAACTCCCGCGATCACTGACTGGGTGATTCCCTTTTTTTCAAATCCTCTGACCAGTTCCGTCAGATAGATGCCGCTTCCGGTACTGTCCGGCTTCTGGGCTGTGACACTTAATATTTTCATTCTTTCGTCCCTCTTACTTTGTTAAAATTTCCCTGTTACATGTATTTATTGTCGTAATGTGATCAATAAAAGCGGTACTCACCGTTTATCATTTATCCATACTTTTTTTCTCCGGTTTCTTTTTCACCTGTTTTTGAGGATTGCGAGAGTGCAAAGCACGTAGCAATCTGGTATCAAAGGGGTCAA
>OIZU01000535.1_pt1 | contig 29741 bp, 18 predicted proteins | sample 1588661 | NCBI WGS metagenome assembly OIZU01 (sample SAMN03283257) | human gut metagenome | biome: human-associated habitat; material: feces | host: Homo sapiens | place: USA | collected 2013 | reverse complement strand
GACCTATCAGGTCCTCTCTAGATGTTAGCTTTTCGTCACCCACTACAGTTGACAAAGAGCCAAAATAGCACAAGTTTGATAAGTCTCTGCCATTTTTCACGCCATTCAAAATTGTTCTCACAATCTCTTCCTCTTATCCTAATAAAGTTTGTAATATTGGAATAACAACGATAAATAGAACCGTACTTAGAGTCACCACATTCGTAGAGAATTCTACATCTCCTTTTCCCTGATTAGCAAGGATCGGAAGAACAGCAAGGGCTGGTGTAGCGGACTGAATCATAAAGGTCTTAAATTCTACTGTCGCCATATTTGATGCAAAGAACTTCAATACAAGAAGCATGATTAGAGGAGCTAGGATAAAGCGTCCAACTAAAGTGACAATTGTATCTTTATCAAAAGTAATAGTTTTCAAGCCTGCCTTTGCAAGAACAATACCAATATAAATCAGAGATAGGGGAGTGACGATATTTCCAACATAGGTTAAGGTATTCGTTGCGAAATCTGGAATAGAGATTCGAAGAATCAAAAATAGTAGAGCCACAAGAAAACCTACAAGCGGAGCTGGTAGCAATTTCTTCCAGTCAAATTTACTTGTCTTCTTGCTTTGACCCGATTTACTGTCGCTCGTCATCAAATACACGCCCAATGTCCAGGTGGAAATCGTGTTGGTGATATAGTAAATTAAGAAATATGGAAGAGCCTGATCCCCAAAAAGAGCAACGTTTAAAGGTAAACCAATAAAAATAGTATTGGCATTCACAAAGGTATTAATCATGGTTCCTCGCCGTCCTGGACGAACCTTGAAAAGCACAACTGCAATATAAGCTACGATATAGCCCAAGATAAAGGCTACAAAAGTATAAAGGAGGCCTCCAGAAAGACTGATTAGCTTATCTAGCGTTAGGTATTTCATCACCGACACAAAGATTGACGCTGGCAAGGCTACATTCATGATCAAACGAGATAGGTTAGGTCCAAAGTCATCTCCAAACCATCCCTTCACCTGAAGAATATACCCCAAAACAATGATAGCGATAATCGGAATGATACTCGTAATCGAGGTTAAAAAGAGTGACATAGGTATCCTTTCTAAATTACTTAAGTCCACAGCCCATACAAATCTGTCGCTAGCGAAGGATAGACAGCAGCAATGAATTATTTATACTCTGGATACCACTTCAAATCACGAACTGCTTTGGCCATATCTGTTTCCTTAGCATGCGCAAGACCTTGCTCTTGTGCTTTTTTAGCGACTGCTTCTGCTACTTTAATAGAAACATCTGCTACATACTTGAATGGTGGCAAGACAGGAGCTCCTGGTTGGCCTGGATTGACAATACCACTCAATGAATGAGCCGCTGCTCCAATCATTTCATCAGTCAAAAGACTTGCTTCAGAAGCCAGCATACCTAGACCAAGACCTGGGTAAATCAAGGCATTATTGGCTTGACCAATCACATAGTCGACACCTTTATAAGAAACTGTATCAGCAGGAATTCCTGTTGCGACAAAAGCTTTGCCATCTGACCATTCAATCAAATCTTTGGCACTAGCTTCTGCTAGTTTGGTTGGATTTGACAAAGGGAAAATCATCGGACGTTCTGTGTTTTCACACATAGCTTCTACTATTTCTTTAGTGAAGGTATTAGGTTGAGTTGAAGTTCCTACAAGAATGGTTGGCTTCACAGTCTTCACTACTTCAAGCAAGTCAGTCAACTTGTCTGCGTTACTAAAGTCAGCACGTTTCTTAGCAAACGGTTTTTGTTCAGGAGTTAGGTCATCCATGTCATCAAAGAGAAGGCCTTGTTTATCAACCATAAAGAAACGTTTATAAGCTTCTTCTTCAGAAAGACCTTCACTTACCATTTCACGAAGAACACGAGAGGCAATTCCTGCACCCGCAGTACCACCACCATAGCAGAGATAAACTTGATCTGTTAATTTTTCACCACTAATATCCAGTGAACCAAAGATACCACCTAGGGTAACGATTCCTGTACCTTGAATATCATCATTAAAAGTTGGAATTTGTTTCCGGTATTTTTCAAGAATATTGGCTGCATTCAAGCGGCCGAAGTCTTCCCAGTGAAGGTAGAGTTTAGGAAAGAGACGTTCTGCTGTTTGAACAAATTGGTCAATGAAGTCGTAGTAACGATCTCCACGAACCCGTTCATGACGATTCCCTAAGTAATTAGGATTGTTACGAAGTTCTTCACGGTTAGTCCCTGCATCGATAACTAAAGGAAGGACCATAGAAGGATCGATTCCAGCAGCACCCGTGTAGACCATCAATTTCCCGACAGAAATATCGACACCATTTGTTCCCCAGTCACCGATTCCAAGGATTCCTTCTGCATCTGTTACAACAATGAGACGAATCTCGCGATCCCCAGCAGCATTTTTCAAAGTGGCTTCAATATTTTCAGGATGATTGATATCAAGATATCCCGCATATTGGGGATCTACAAAGAGGTCACTATAGCCTTCAATGGTATCTGCAATGGTTGGATCGTATACAATTGGATTGAATTCCTCCAAATGTTGAGAAAAGAGGTAATAGAAAAGAGTTCGGTTGGTGTTAAAAATTTCCATTAGGAAAAGACGCTTTTCCAAATCATTGGCTTTTGTTTGCATTTGCGCATAAGTTTGCGTCGCTTGTTCTTCAATCGTTTGAACATACGGTGGCAGTAAACCAATAAGGCCTAGTTCCTTTCGCTCCTCTAAGGTAAAGGCAGTACCTTTATTGAGGAAAGGGTTGTTTAAAATATCATGTGCAGTCATAGTGCAATCTCCTTTTTACTTATATTATACTACTTAAATAGTCGTTTTAAAGAACAATGTGCTTTATAGTGTCCACTCATTTCTTTTATGTTATAATGGGCAAAAAGAATTATGACAGAATCAACTATACAACCAGTTATCATCTTTCCTCCAGATACAAATGGACAACCACTTTATCTGTGCCTAACCCTATAACACATTTGTTTTACAGGCTGTATAGTAGCAACAATTGTGATGGTACTAATAGAGACTAGCATATTGAACTAATAAACAACAATATGGATTTTATAGTATACTTTGTATTGTTTAAAAAGTTATTTTTGTCATTTAAAACTTGTATTCTGTTTATATGACAACTAATAATTATCTACAAAAATATATTTCACAAAAAGTGAAATATTTTCGTAAACAAAACAAAATGAGCCAGGAGGAACTTTCAGAACAGGCAGGACTCGGACTCAAGTATATCAATCAATTAGAAAACCAAAATGTGAATCTGACCATTCACAGTCTAGAAAAAGTGATTGTCGCCTTAAATTTAACACCAGAGGACTTTTTCAATTTCAATAGCCTCGAGCCCACCACTGACCAAACCGATAATCTCTCATTGAAAAGAGTTAACATGAAGCTGAAACAAGTTCCTGTTGATAAAAGGGAGAAAATCCTAGCTATTTTTGAAGATATTCTTGATAACCTATAATCATCTCCTGACTCATCATCATATTCTAACTCAATAAAAAAGTTATAGTCAAACACATCACTACGGATAATATTTACTTATCGTCTCATCTAGCCTTGTCTATGTAACTCTTTTTAACAATTTTTTGAAAGTGTGATTTTATGAATCTTAAAGACTTATACTATTTTTATGACCTAAGCAACCTGCAATCTTTCACTGCAGTAGCTCGAAAAAACGGGGTGAGTCAACCATCTATTTCTTATGCCATTAAACGTTTAGAAAAGGAGTTTCATTGTCAATTACTTGTGCATGATCCTTCACATAGGACATTTAAGCTAACTCCACAAGGTGATATATTGCTACGACATGTAAAGAAAGCTCTTCCAGAAATACAAGGTGCCCAAAAAGAAATACTTCGAAGCATTTCTCCCTATGATACAATTGGGTTTCCGCCTCTTATTATTGACTATCTTGTTCGTAAAGAGCCTGCTTTTATTGAAAATGTCTCAGCACTTCGAAACATTCACCCTATACAAGAAGGTTCTATTGAACTTCTAGACCTCTTGTCTAAGGGAGAACTAGATGCCAGTTTTATTGGAAGCTTAGAACCGATTATCGATAAACGATTTTCAGTTAAAACTCTTATGACAAGTGATCTTTATTATATTCTACCTTCAGGCCACTCATTGGCAGATAAGGAAGCTATCGCTTTCTCTGATGTTCTAAATGAAAATTTTATTATTTTAGACGAACATTTTGTTCATCTAAATGCTTTTCAACATTTGAATAATCAATATCATCATGCTGCAACACCATTCTTTCAAACAGATGATATTAATTTGCTTAAGCAACTCCTTCGTAAAAAAATTGGTATCAGTCTTCTTTCTGAAATCGCTATAACAAAGGAAGACAAAGATTTAATTTCTATCCCAATGGTTAAAGAGGAACGCATGTCGCTTTATGTTTCACTAGTTACACTTAAGGAAACTAATCTTCATCCTGAGGTAGAAAACTTCTTCCAAGAACTATTAAATTAAAAGCGATAATACTAAGCTAATTAAGATACATCTAACAATAAAAGGAAACTCCCCTCGTACTTAAACGAAGGGAGTTGTTTTACTAATAATTCCAGTTTACCAAGAGATAAATTAGACTCGAGCCAAACATATCCGCCAAGGCATGCATGAGGAAGAATGGAAGCAAGTTTTTGACCTTGTATTTATAAAGGAAATAATAAAGTAGACCAAAGACCACACCGATAACCAGAGCCCATAGTATCCCCTGATAGGTATGGAAGGACACACGGACAATGGTTGAAAAGACCAAGACCCACCATTTATACTTGTCCTTTACTGAGGTCAAAAGCCCTAAGAAGAAAAATTCCTCGTAGAAACCGTTAAGCAGTCCGTAAGCAATGGCCATAGGTGACAAAGCCATAAACTTATCAATAACAGCCATAGGGTTAATATAAGCTAAAACTTGAGGACTAAAATAATTATACTGTCCTGACAAGGTGCTAACCATATCGGCAAATAGGCCTGAAATAGCGAAAATAAAGGGTACCCAAAAGAGAACAGACCACTTTAGGCGTATAAGTAATTGTTTAAAGTCAAAATGACGTATCCAGAGATATATAATCGCTAAGGTTAGGAGAATAATCTGCAAGGTGAAATTACTTGAATAGCCTGCTCCCTCACTGGCTGTATTTGTTGATGTCTCACTGATTGCTGTGGAAACGCTTGGAGCCAAACTTGCCAAATATATTTGTGTTGAACGGACAATAAACTCACCAAACATAATCAGCGTAACAATACCGATATCAAACCACCTAAGATTCTTTAGTGGTTGTTCGGGACGAATTTTCTTGAGTAAAGACATTGGTCTTTCCTTTCTTCTATCCTCTTCATCGAAGACTGGTTTATTCTTTAAGTTTATTATAAGTCATAAACCTTAACATAATACTAAAATTTGCAGTAAGATTAGTATTTCAATTAAGGAAAGAAAAAGCAAGGGAAAGCATGTTTCCTTTGCTTCAAACTTGTTATTAATCATTCTTTTTAACAACACTAAATAAGACAAGGAGTTGGAAAATAGCCAAAACAAATAGGACCACAAAGCCATTTCGACTACCTTGAGCCGTTGCTCGTGCAAAGTCAATCTTGTGGTTAGCTTGACTCATAGCAACAATTAGAGATGCTAGTGTTGTTCCCACTGCTCCTGCAAATTGTTGGAGCGTGTTAAAGATGGCATTAGCATCGGCTCGTTGATCAAGCGACAGTTGTTTCTGTCCATTAGTCATGACATTACCAAAGGCAACCCCGAGTCCCGTCATGAAAATCATGTAAAAGGCGAGAATCAAAGTATTTGAAAGGGAGAGACCAAACAAGCTAAATAGCAACTGAGCAAGAACGATAAGGCTTGCTCCAATCAGAATTGGTTTACGAGCTCCCATCTTATCTAAAATGATACCCGAAAACGGAGCAAATCCTGCACCAATGATAGCTCCTGGGAGGAGCATCAAGGCTGCAAGAGTGGTATTAGAGTTGTTAACCAACTGCACATAGTTTGGCAAGAGGAAACTCATCGCAAGGGAACCCAATTGGAAAGAAAAGAAAGCGATGATATGACCTGTCAGTTTAAGATTTTTCAAAATAGAGAGGTTGATGATGGGATTTTCTAATGTTGTAGAACGCCAAATCAAAATGACAAGACCTAAGATCCCAATCAAAAGCCAACCTAAGACTGAGAAGCTGAAGAAGGCATGTTCAGCAACCCCATGAAGACCTAAAATCAGGCCCAAGAAAAGAAAGATGGTAGCCAGTAGACTGAGGATATCTAAAGATTCACGTTTAACCTCACTCTTTTGCTCAATCGAGCGAAGCCCTGCAATCAGTGAAGCCAAGAGAATAGGAAACTGAATGAGGAAGATAGAACGCCAACCAAAATGCGCTGTCAAAAGTCCACCAACAGTCGGTCCAATCGCTGGAGCGACAGCTGTAATCAGTGTCCCAACTCCCATCATGAGACCAATCTTACGACTTGGCACCTGCTCCAAAATGATGTTAAACATGAGAGGTAGGGCAAAACCAACACCCATTCCTTGAACCAATCGTCCCAGAACAACAAAGCTAAAACTAGGCGCTATAAAGTCGATAAGAACACCTAAAATAGACAAAAGGTTTGCGACCAGAAAGATGGTCTTCATCTTAAATGAGCGCTTGAGATAGGCAGATAAGGGCACCACGCAAGCAACGACTAATAGGTAGATGGTTGTAACCCACTGTACTGTTGACGTATTAACCGAAAATACCTTCATCAATACAGGAAAGGTGATGTTCATAGCTGTTTCACCAGCCACTCCACAAAAAGAAAGGATTCCTGTCGCAAAGATGGCACACAGGATCTTAGTGGAGATTTTTTCGTCTGACATAAGTATTTGTTCCTCTTATATAAACTTAAATATTGCGGTAGTGTTGTAAGATTTTGAGAAAGACTTCTCTCTCTTCAGATGAAAATTGCTGGGCAAACTCTTCCTCTTCTTTTCGAAGATAGGATTGGCAGGCAGACGCGATTTTTACTGCCTTATCCGTTAAAACAACCGCTTTTTGCCTAGCGTCTTTCGATGAGGTATGTCGTTCGATAAGGCCTTTTTTCTCCATCCGCTGTAAGAGAACTGTCGTTGTCGAACGCTGAATCTCAAATTCATGCTCAATGTCACGTTGAAATACCTCATGATTAGCATGATGGGTTATAAAATCGATAATGGCCATCTGATTTCCAGTCAAATCATACTGCCTAGCAAACTGATCAAAGTGGCGCATCATATTGTTATTGGCTTGCTTCAACAAGCGTCCAAAATGGTCCAAAACATGACTCCTTAACTACATTGTTAGCTAACTAACGTTATTTAGTATAAGAGTTTTAGGAGGTAATGTCAATAACTTTTCAAGAGATTTCCACTCAACTTTCAATAGATTTCAAAAAACTCAAGGACTTAAATCCTTGAGTTGCTTCATTTAGTCTTTCTTTACAGGAATTTCCTTAATAACACGCGCTGGATTCCCGCCTAGAACCACGTTGTCTCCAAAGGACTTGGTCACGACGGCTCCTGCCCCAGCTACTACATTATCCCCTAGGGTAACGCCAGGAAGGATGGTCACGCCTCCACCAGCCCAGAAATTATCACCGATAGTAATTGGAGCCCCATATTCAAGTCCTGAATTACGCTCGGTTGGATCAAGCGGATGTAAGGGCGTCAAAAACTGACAATTAGGGCCAATCATGGCATTGTCACCAATCCTGATAGGACAGACGTCTAGCATAGTCAAGTTCCAGTTAGAATAAAAATTTTCACCGATATGGATATTAACACCGTAATCCGTAACGAACTGAGGATTCATGGCAACATTTTCACCAGTCGAACCAAACCAAGATTTGACAACTTCAGCTCTCTTGAGACGGTCAGGTTCCCCATTAAAGGCCATTTGGTTTTCTCTCGATTTTGCTGCTAGGGCACATAACTCAGGGTCGCTAGGCTTATAAAACTCACCCGCAATCATTTTTTCATATTCTGTCGGCATGGCAGTCTCCTTTTGTGATTGTACTCCTATATTGTAGTATAGAAGTGATGTTACCACAAGAGAACAGATATAAACTAGATAAATATCTCAACTTAAAAAATATTACTCAATATAGATTGTAACCATAGCTCCATTATTTTCATTAGAAAGTTTCAGTTCCCAATCATGAAGTTCTACGACTCTTTTTACAAAAGATAACCCTATTCCAAAATGGTGATTTTGAGAGTCGTTTCCTGACTGATTATCTTGGTAAAAGAGCGATCCTACATTATCAATCATATTAGCTGAGAACCTTGAGCCATCGTTCCAAACCGATAAAACAATCTTATTTTGCTCAGAAGATAATTTTATAACTATCTTTGGCATCATTGATTGACTATAGGACATTGCATTATTCACTAGATTAGTAATTGCTCTTAAGAATAATACTAAGTCAATATGAATAGTAGTATCAGATGGGGTTTCATTCAATACATTTAAAACACAAGTCCCAGTTGTCAGAGGAGTTAATTCTCTAATCAAACATGACGCAAGCTGCTCCGAAGTAATATGCTCTTTATTGATATTATCTTTATAAAATGTTTTTGAATATTGAATAAATTGATTAAAATAATTATCTAGTTGTTGACTTGAAGATTCGATATCTAATAAGCATTGAGTTAACTCAGGAGACAAATCAAATGTTTGAAGATACTCAGCATTACCTGAAATTATTGTTAGAGGTGTCTTTAAATCATGTGCTGCGGAAGACACTCTGAACATTAGCTCTTGCTTTTGTTTCTTCTCTTTTTCAAGCATCTTTTGAATTTTATCCTGCATCTTCATAATATGTTCTTTTGTCTCAATAAATTCAAATAACCTTAGTGGCTTAGAGTATTTGTTATTGTCTGAATATAAGCTTTGTTCATATACTGTCTTCATCTCTCTCTGAATTTCATATAGAAGTTTTTGTACATTTCTTACAATTATAACAACTAAAATGACACAAAGATAAATCCACGAGCTAACACTAAAAAACATAGTAAAGCTATTCACATTGTTAGCATTAATTCCTTCAACCGCTGTAAATAGGGTAGGAATAATGTAAAAAAAACAAATACATAACAAAAATTGAAAAATAATTTTCAAATAAGTTGCTCTTATCAACTGCTTTAATGTTATTGATTTTGCCATTTATATCCCCCACCCCAAAGAGTTTTAATTGGATCAATACCATAAGGTTTCAATTTTTGTCGAATCTGATAGATATACTCTGTAATACTTCGGTACTGAACTTCTGAACTTTGAGGGTACAAATATTCATAAAGCTCCTCTACACTAAAGATTTTAGTTTGATAGGTAAACAACAAATATAATAAATCGAATTCCCTTCTCGAAAGAGAAATACTATTACCGTCTACTATTAATTCCTTTCCTACCCTATCAAATTGAAGTAAACCACTAGTCTCAGTATCTCCGACAGAAAGTAGCCTTTTATCTCTTCTAATATGCATTTTGACTCTTGCAACCAACTCCTTCATACCGAATGGTTTGGTAATAAAATCATCTGCACCTATTCCAATAGCTTCAACAATATCTTCTTCAAGGTTTTTAGCAGTTATAAAAATTATGGGTGTTTGAATCTGACTTCTGATACTACTACAAATATCAATACCACTCACTGGCATCATTATATCCAGTAAAATCAAATCAAATCCTATGAAGTCACATAGGTTAATATCTTCGACAGAATTTCTAGTTTCAACTACATAGGAGTTTTTCTCCAGAATATTCTTAATCAATCTTAAAATTTTTAAATCATCGTCAATAACTAGAATTTTTGACTTTACCATTTTTTCCCTCGTACGTTTTGAATATATTGTAACATAATTAAAAATCGAAAATACATTTCAAAATTAGCATATAATTGATAATTCAATAAATTGAGTTTCTACCAAATCTCAATAATGCTCATTTTTAAGTAACAGAATATGTGCTCCAAAGTCTTGTATCTATTTTTCAGTCAATCTATCTAAATTCGATGTTGTCTCATCTAAAAAAACAATCTTTATTTGGGTTACTTTAAAAATTCCTTTCTAATAAGGCAATAACTCGTAAAGAATAATCCAAAAAGCCAAATTATAAATACAATAAAACGCATTATAGAATAGTTTGTATGTATTAGCTGAAAAACTAAATCATATATTATTACACTTGAAGCTATTGGTAAAACCCTATCTATAAAAGGCAACACGAGTATAGGAAATAATAGCAAAATTGCAAGTGCAATCATTGAATTACCGCATAAAAAGGAAAAAGAGTAACCCGCTAAAAAGTATACAACTGAACCAAACAAGTAATAATAAAAATTTACTTCACTATGAATACCCTGACTAAACATCATTACTATTAAACCTGCTAATACTGACTGTGTTAAACATTCTAGTAGATCTATTAATAATATGTATAATGCTGCCTTCACCCTACTTCCGTTGTTCAGGTAAACTTGCTTATAACTTTGTGTCCTCAATTCTACACTTGCATTTAAAACTCCATTCCCTAAAAAAGAGAAAGATATTATAGTTAATAAAACAGAACTGTTAAAAGTGATAGAATCTTCATTAACTTCGAATTTTAGATATCTTAATAAACTTATTATAATAACAAATACTAACTGAAATAATAAATAAACCTGTATAGGTAATAAACTATATTTTTTATATAATAAGCTATGCAATTGGCTTTTCATTCTTCTTCCCCCATTTTATTTTTTCTAAATAAAATAAACAAATCGTAGTAAGGAAAGTTTCAAATAATAGAAGAATCGCTCCATATAATTGAGTTGTCTGACCGGCTTCGACCCTACCAAAAGCAAAAGACTTAGCTCCAATTAAAGGTAATAAATTATCTAAAATAGGAGAAATTGCCTTAAGTATGCCTGATAAAGAAAAAACTAACAATAAAACTATCACAATCAAAGAAGGAATTGATCTTTTTGTTATTTTTACAAGTAATAGAGAGAGTAAATTAAGTGTAATTGTAAAAGCTCCTAGTCTAGTGATAACATCAAGCATTAAACCTATAGACAGAATACTTTGTAACTTACTAACTAACATGAATTTTAGAAGTAATGCATTTAATAAAAACAACGTAAAGGTCGTCATTATTGAAATAACAATTATACTAAATATCTGTGAAAACAACCTTATTTTCCAGTTAGCACAAATTAGTGATGAAAACTCATCCTCACCAAATTGATAATCAGTTGCTAGAATTAATGCTGACAATATAGGCAAAAATAACACGGTTGCTTGATAAGGAGATGATAAAATAGCATCTCTCACCGTTCTATAAGGAGTCTCAATTACATTTTGATCAATATTTACTGAGTTGGCAGCACCAGTGTGTAGTGCATTAATGACTTGAATATTTTGATAGGTAAAAAACAAACTAACTACAACTAAGATAAAAAATCCCATTTTAAATAAAGTTAGATGGCTATATTTATATAAATACCCCTTTATAACTTGACTTAACATTTTATACTACTCCTCTCATGTACAGAGCTAAAATAGGCGTTTTCAAAACTATCATATTGCTTCAATACTTGCTCACGTTTGTCATTTAGAACAACATGACCATTTGAAATACCTACAACTCTATCTACGGTTAATTCAAGTTCGCTCATATAATGGCTAGTTAATAGTACTGTTTTTCCTTGTTTCACAAAGTCTTTGAGAAACTCTCTTAACCAACGGATTCCCTCTGGGTCCAACCCATTAATAGGTTCGTCTAAAATCAAAATATCTGGGTCTGCAAGTATTGCTGTTGCCAAGCCTAATCTTTGCTTCATTCCTAAAGAATAATCTTTGATTTTCTTCTTACCAACATCTTTTAATCCAACAATTTCTAAACATTCAGTACAACGTTGCTTACTTAGTCCACAAGAAAGTGCAATCCATCTTAATTGCTCATAACCAGTTCTACTTGGATAAGGTTGATAACTATCTAAAAAAGTTCCTACTATTGAGATTGGCTCAGCTCCTAACTCACTATATGTTGTTCCTAAAATAGTTGCCTTTCCACTATCAGCTGACTCCAACCCTAATAGTATTTTTATTAGGGTTGATTTCCCAGAACCATTAGGTCCGATCAAACCAGTAATTTCACCTTTATTAGCTTGAAAAGTTATATTTGATAATACAACTTTGTCATCGTATGTTTTATTTAAATTAGTAATATTAATCATTTTGTTTTCCTTTGACGAATAGAACCTTTTGAAATTTCATAAATTAATGCTTTCACCAATAGGCTTATTATCAAACTCCACCCATGCATATGCATTATAAGGGGAAGTTTTAAAATCTGAAACCCAATCTGGAGAATATCTTGTTATAGTGAAGGTACCTTTCACTATAATTGTAGTTTATCAATATCTTTTCGGAAAAAAATCAGAGTTAATAGTTTTACATATTTTTAATAAAAAAATGTTCTGAGATAGTCTTTAAACATCTTATTTTAGATAAGAAACAATCCACAAAAAAATCCCAAGTGCACAATGCAACTTGAGATTTTCTTTCTGTCTGGGCATGCCTGAGTCATTCAGGTCTTTATATTATTTGTCTTTTTGATCTTTGTGATCTTTCTTATTTTTCTTCTTACGTCCGTTGCGGCCAAGTCCTAGACCTGTTACCGATACGGTGAAGCCTGCGATATTGATGGTTTCTTCAATCTTACCTTTGCTTGCTTCTTCCTCATTTGAGAGATTAATTGGCATCTTGTGTTTAGAGCCTTTACCCTCAGCTTGACTTGAAACAGGTGCTTCAAAGTCATCGCCTGGTCCATAAGTGACTGGTCCCTCATGAGATTCCACTTGCTCTTCGACTTGGTCGAGAACTTCTAGATCTTGAACCTCTTCAACAACGATATCGTCTGCCTTGTTTTCTTTAGGTTTACCATTGATATCGCCTGTAAGCGGGATATAAACAACGGTTTCTTCAAGGTTACGTTGACCTACTGTCTTACCTTCAACCTTGTCCTTATCAGCGCTATAGCCTTCTACTTCTGGTGTGATAACTGTTTCAAACTGACCTTTATTTGAAGTCCAGTAGCTTGAACCAAGCTCTTCACCTGTAACCTTATCAATGGTCAAACTACGTGTCCATTGAGCGGTTTGGATGTTATTAGCAGGAAGTTCTGCTTGTCCATCGCTAGATGTGTAGAGAACTGTGAAGGTTACATCTTTAATATAGCTTTCACGTTCTGGCCATTTAGCTCCATCAGGATTTGCTGGGTTGATTGGTGTACCGGCTTCTTGGATGTTATCTGGACCTACTTGAACGGTACCATGACGAAGGGTAACCATGAAGTTTTGGTCAACATGTGAATCACCATCAAAGATAACACCGTTTGTGAAGCCATCTGCAAGGAGGGTATAACCACGGTCACTATAGTACTTGATACGCTCGATTGTTGAGTAATCGATAACTTCGCCTGATTTACCAAGCAAGTCAACCACTTCAAGTTTCTTACGAGTTGTGCCATCAACATAAGTAACTGTAGCTTTCTGAGCATCCTTAAGGTAAGTTACTACTTCCATGATTTCAGGTGTTTCTACAGAAACATCTGTCATTTCAGCTACTTCCATACGGTCTGGTGTAAATCCAACAACCTCTGGAGAAGGAACAGCTGAGAAGCCAGCTTGAGTACTTGACCATGCTTCATAATTGATAGCACCTGTAACAAGGTTAACGTTAGTCAAACGTTTGAAATCAAGAACTCCAACGTAGTCGTCGCTAGCCAAGCCGCCTTCTTCGAAGACATACTGGATTGTACGTGTCACATCGGCACGGTTTTCAAGCATCTCTACGCTATTTGGCCAAACTGGACTATTAACATCGTTTGGATCTACGACTTCACCTGCAACTGGTGCTGGCATATCTGGGTCAATAAGAACCAAACGTTCACGAAGAACAACTTCGAAGACTTGATCAAAGTCAGAATCACCATTGTAAGTGTGGTCAAAGGCTGCCGAATAACCATCGTTGACAAGTTCATAACCTTGTTTGAGCAAGTTTGCAATTTGTTCATCAGTAGAGTAGTCAATCTTCTCACCTGAGCTTCCGACGACGACATCACGAGTCAATTCGGACTTATCAAGCTCATTCATGTAAAGGATAATAGCTTTTTGCTCATCCTTAGCATAAACCACGTTGGTATCTTGACCTGGGTGTTCTGGAGTAATAAAGGCCTTTTCAGAAATGTAACCAAGAACATCTGGAACGACTGTTTCCATAGCCATGGTTGGATCTTCAGGATCGTTGTTGTAGCTTGGAGTAGGTGCATTTTCAATAGGTGTACCATACTCATCTACTGGAATAATCTTACCAAGCTCTGTATAAGTTACTGTATCTTCCACTTCTGGAAGGTCTGGGCGAACTTCAAGACCACCAGCTTGACGTTTATCCGCATAGAAGCCATCTACAACTGGAACTTCTACGACATCATAAGTGAAGCTGTCTTGATCCCAAGTGCTTGTTTGTTCCACTTGGTTAAATTTACCGTGGAAGCTGAAGCTATCTTGAATGTTGATAACTGGATCTTTGTAGCCTGCACCTTGGAAGGTAACCGTTTGTTTCGTATCTTGCGTGATATCATCCAAGATTGGCTCGTAAACCAAGGTTTGGTCCATGCTGAGGTCAATTGGCAATACCAATTCACTTTCAGCTTGGTAGCCAGCAACTTGTGGTGCTGGTGTCTCAATAACTTGCGTAGCATCTTGAGGATCATTAGCATAATGAACTGGCTCTGCATCTGCGATTGGATTACCAAAGCTATCAACAGGGATAATCTTACCAAGCTCTTTATAGGCAACACTATCTGTTGCTTCCGGTTTATCAGGTGTAACAACCTGCATACCAGCAACTGCCTTGTCCGCAAAGTAACCTTCGATAACTGGAACATTGACTTTAGCGAAAGTATAGCTGTCTTGATCCCAAGTGTAAGTGTCTTCTGCTTGGTTGTACTTACCAGTGAAGCTGAAGTCAGACTGAATATTAACAGACGGTGTTGCTTCGCCAGCACCTTTGAAGAAGACAGTTTGCAAGGTTGGTTGCGTGACATCCTCTAGAATTGGAGCATATTCGACAAGAATATCGTCTGTCAAGCTCTCAGGCATGACACTTTGTTGCATTGGACGGTAACCCGGAATGTGTGGAACAAGTGTCTCACTAACCTTAGTTGGGTTATTGGCATCATTGTTAAAGGTTGGCGTTGGAACGTTTGGAATCAAGCGTCCATTCGCATCAATAGGAATGATCTTACCAAGTGGAACGTAGGTAACGGTTTCTTCTATATTATCTTCAGTAACATCTCTACCCTTAACTTCTACTCTATCCGCAAAATAGCCTAAAACAACTGGTGCATAGATATCATAATACTTGGTTTTGTTTGGAGACCACTCTGTCTCATCAACAAGTTCACCTGTAACCTTGTCGAAGGTAAGAGTACGCACCCAATAAGCCTTTTGCACATCAGCATCTGGCAAATCAGCATTGCCATCTGTACTTCTGTAAAAGACTGTGAAGCTTACTTCTTTTTCGTAAGCATACTTAGATGGCCATTTAGGTCCATCTGGATTATTAGGATTGATTGGAGTATCTGGGACTTGCTCATTGTCAGGTCCCACCTTGGCAACATCGTGTTGCAAGAGGACGAACCACTCTTGATCATCAATATCTTTATCATCAAAAATGGCATCTTTAGGGAATTCGTCCTGAATCAAGTCATATCCCATGTCCTTGAAAGTCTTGATACGTGTTGCTGTCCCGTATTCAATCGCTTCACCCAATTCACCGGTCAACTGGTCACTAACCAAGTAAGCACCGGTAGTTTCATCAATATAAGTGATGCTGGCTTTCTTGAAAATTTTACGATACACAACCGGAGTGTCCGCTCCTGGTTTGTTCGGTACTACACTTTTAATATCTGTCATATAATCTTGAACAGCTGGTGTTGCTGTCTCACCCGCCTTTCGTGGATCTTTTTTGTTATTGTTATACTGCTTAGTCAAAGCACCTGGAATATATTCCCCATCTTCTGTCACAGGGATAATGCGTCCCAATTTCCTATAGGTCACATGTTCCGTTACCGTTGGCACATAGGGTGTGACAACGTTAAAACCCGCTTCTTTTTGGTCAGCGAAATAGCCCTGGACAACTGGTACCGATATCTTAGGATAGGTATAACTGTCCTTGTCCCATTCGATTAAGCCAGTCTTCCTATCTCTAGTCCCCGTAAAAACATGATTTTCCATGACTTCAGGGTCTGGAGTTTGCGAATCTGCTCCTTGAAAAATAATCTCTTGCTTAGATGGAATCCTCACGGTTTCCGATTGGGCATGATTATCAAAGAGGGCTTCGTCTGCTCTAGCAAAATCTAATGGAGAGGGGGCACTGTGGTCAGAGCGACTTTTTGGGTTAGTCAATAATTTAGAAAGATCTATAGTATCAACTAAATCAGAGTCCGCTGATTTATGTGCAATATGCTCTTCGGCAGTTCTTGCTGCTGCTTCAGTCGCATCTTCCCTATAGGCTCTCAAAAATACTCCCCCTTTCTTCTTTTTATGAGAAATAAAATCCTATACTTGCTAAGTTCTCATGGAAATCTTTTCTATTAAGATTTCATTTTCCCTCGGAGAAGCTAACAAGTTCTTATCAAAGATTAAAATTTTTGATATCTCTTATATATACTATAATACGAGAATCGAATTTTTACAAGTAAGGTGTAAGAACTTTAATCATTTTAACCCCTAAGTGAAAAAATAGTGCTTTAATGTGCAATATCTATCAAGTAGTTTATGAAAGTGACATCAAAATGAGATTACCCCGATAACTTAAATGATGAGTCTTTAATGGAGCTTTCTCTCCCTAAAGACACTCTCATAAGAAATAGACTATAAACTATCACAACTACTTCTCATCTTTGAAAGACTAGAACCTTACCTCAGTTGTAAGGGAACAACCTAAGAGAATGGCACAGAGAAGGTCTGTGCCTAGTCCTCGACTATGGAATGCCAATGAATAACTAGCATTACTTTTAGTATAGATTGACTTTTACGCTTCGTCAATAGATTGGAACCATTTAATGAAATTCCCCAGTTTCTCAAGTTTCTCGTATTAAGTTATAAATAACTAATAGCTTTTTTAGCATGATTACTTTTTCATGGAACTACAGATGTAATGATTACTATCAGACTATCATGACTAACTCAAGATGGTTTTAAAATCACTTGTTCAGCCATCATTAAATCCTTAACGAAATCCGAACATGCCATAAAAACCGAGACTACTGTCTCGGTTCATACAGTTTGGAAACGATTAGATTTGTCCTCGGCCTTGAGCGTCAAAGTAAACCCACCATCCTGGACTCACTTCAACCCAACGGTTAACAGCCATCTCACCTGAATTTGGATCATAGTAACGAACAACGCCGTTCACACGAACCAAATGACCTTTGATTTGCTTACCATTGTTATCAAAGAGGAGGTTTTGACCATTGATAGTAACCATGCCTTTGACAGCATTACCATTACCATCGAAGTAATACCAGCTACCATCGATTTCATGGAATTGATTACGGTAAAGCTCACCTGAGTTTACATCATAGTAACGAAGGTTGCCATCAACATTAGCCAAAGCACCTTTCACTTGACGACCATTTTGATCAAAGTAGAGGTTTTGACCATTGATATTTTGTGAACCTTTTACGGCTGCACCATCATTATTGAAGTAAGCCCAAACACCTGGTTCGATTTCTGCGAATCGGTTGCGAGCCAATTCACCTGAGTTAGCATCATAGTAACGGATAGTACCATTCTCATTAACAGTACGCCCTTTAACTTGGACACCATTGTTATCGAAGAAGAGTTCTTGACCATTGATGTTTTGGTGACCTGTCACACGTTTACCATTACCATCGTAGTATGCCCAAACGTTATTACCAATTTGTACGAATTGGTTGCGGCCTGATGTATTGTTATTGTTGTTATCTGGTTTTGGATCTTGTTTACCGTTTGCATTCAAGACACCGTTTTGGTCGTAGTAGAATACTTGACCTCTACGGTTTTGACGGTAACCATCACGCAATTGCACCCCATTAGCGAGGAAGAAGTATTGTTTACCATCGATAGTCTTTTCACCGATTGCCATGCGACCTGAGTTATCAAAGTAGTAAACATTTCCGTCGTTATCTTTGATAAAGGCATTCTTAGCACGTTTGCCATCGTTATAACGATAGTAAACACTGCCCCAGCTCTTCTCAAACTTACCACTACCATCACCGTTTTGGTTGTCGTTGTTAGTAGATTGGTTGCTTCCGACTACTTTTGGAAGGCTAACTTTACCACCATTTGTACCGTAGTAACCACTTAGACCATTCTTAAGCACGTACTCTGAACCACGGTCAAGAATGTTAGTACCATTCATGTACTTCGCAGACCACTGTGTGATCTTCTCGTCAGTAGTCATACGTTTACCAGTAGAGATTTGAACACGATCAAAGATTTGTGGGTAAAGACGTTTCAATTCATCAAGGAAGGCACCACCATATTTACCTTGGTAGTCGTTACCAAAAGTACGTGTCTTAGCAGCGTAGAGGCTATGATTGATGATTGCTCCATCTTTAGTTTCACCATAGTTATTAACACGAGTTGCTGTAACCACTTCATCACCTGGAAGGTTATAGATTTGGTCTGGAACCCAGTCAGCAATCGCTGAGATACCTACAGCGTGGAGTGATTTAAGAGCTGCTTTCAAGTCAGCCAATGAACCGTACTTATTGTCCTTACTCATAGCAATATCATAACGGTCTGTAAAAGCATAACCATTTTGGATGACTGAGTCAAGGAAGCTACCATCATCACTTGAAACGTACTGTGGTGCAAATTCAAATGATGTGATACCCCATGATTTGAAGAGGTTTGCATTTTCAGCAATCTTCTTATTAGTGTATTGTGATGAATCTTGGACGAAGTCTTGGAAGTTAGAGAAACCTTCGTAGATAACTTGTGAATCAAGGGCAGCATTTGATTCATAAACCAAACCACTGCTGTTCTTTTCTTTACTTGGTGCTACACGCACGTCTTGACTTTCAGAAGCACCTACTGGTACCCAAACTGCAAGGTAACCATCAACTTGAGGGTTACGGATACCACGGATTTCGTTTGCATTAAATGTCAAATTACCGTTACCATCAGTGTATTTGACAATGCCGTTAGCATCGCTATCATTCAAGTAAGTAGCCACACCATCGTTTGTTGTCAAAAGCAATGGACGATAAGCTTGGTTACGGTGAGCCGCACCCATGTTAATTGTCAAGTTGCTTGTCAAACGAAGGGCAGGTTGGTTTGAAACGATAACTGCCATACCTTGGTTACGTGTTTCTGCTGTACCAGTATCAGAAGCACTATTAGCCCCTGTACCATAACGTACAGATGTCAAGACACCTGCAGCATCCCAACCATTAGTATTACCATAACCGATGTAGTTAACCTTCATATCTTGACCACCGGCTGCATAGCGGATACGGCCTTTCAAGAGGGTTTCAATAGCATCATAATATGGTGATTTTTGGGCCATATATTGACCATCATCTGTGTACATGTCACCATAGTAAACACGTGGCACAGTGTCCTTATGCGTAAGCATCAAGGCGTATGCTGATGGGATATTATATTGTGTGTACTGCTTGTTAGCACTACGCATGTCTCTGTTGTAGATTTCAAAGGCTTTCTTCATTTCATCAAGAGTGAAGGTATTCCCTGTTGATTGAGGGTTGATTTCATTTTTGATGATTTGACCAATGATTGATTGTACCTCAGAGTCGTGAGCACGCACAAAGGCGTAGTTAGCCATACGTTTAGAGTTTTTACCACTTTCAGAACGGTCATTCATACTATTTGAAATGAGTGGTTCAACTCCTGAACGGTTACCGATTGGACGCAAGAGCGAATACACCAATGCCAAGTGCATAGGGTCATCCATTGGCAATTGAGCACCTTTAGTGTCTTCATTGTAGTATGGGTCATTGTGAGACCATGCTTCCAAGATAGACAAGTGTTTAATGGCTTGATCTTGACTTTGATCAGAACCATACTTAGCTTTGAAGTAATCTGAAGCAATTTGAAGAAGGTCAGCATTGACATTATCCACGGCATCGACACGAACACCATCGAAGTTTTCATCTTCAGAACCACCAGTAATAGTACCGATGTTCATGATGTAGTGGAGCCAGTTCAACTGCTCAGCTTGAACCGCTGGGTTTGAGTTGTCGATATCATTTGCCAACAAGAATTCGAAACCACCGTTACTTGTATCCTTAGTATACTTAGGATTGTGTTTACCTGTTTGGCTAGTTGGCGTGCGGTTCAAGAGACGATAATCAGAATTAGCATGGCTTGTACGACTATCGTTGTTATAGAGAAGGGCACCACCTTGCAAGTGATCGCTGTTATCAAGATTTTCAGAAGTTGAATTCCAACCTGGTTGGGTCTTCACGAAATTTTTGATAGTTGTACGCAACCAGTCAGTGTTACCTTCACGCGCAATACGTTCCTCAATACGCTTTTGAACTTCAAGCGCTGCTTGGTCCATTTGAGTTTGTGAGCTGAATGACGTATAGGTCTGATTGGTACCGAGACCTTGCTCCTTCATGTAGTTGAGGTAGCTCGCTTGGATAGCCTTGCTTGGCCACCAAACTGTAAGCAATGGACGTTTGTCATTTTCAGTTGAGGCAGTCCACTCTTTACCATCTTTCAAGATTTCTTTTGGACGGTACCATGTGTTGGCAGTGAAGTAACCATCAACAAGTTCGATATCTTTATCAGTTGTACCATAAAAGGCATTCTTATCGCCATTTACAGTAACGTTTGTGTTTGTGCTATCAGCTGATGAACCTGTTCCACCGTTCTTGTCGAAACGGTATTCTTTTTGATTAGACAATTCACCAGTTTCAGCGTTGAAGTATTGGCTTCCGCCGTTACGTTCAAGGACATAGTTCTTACGAATAGTGCCGTCATCTTCAACGTAGTATTGTTTTCCATCAATTGTTTTGATGTGACTTGGACCATCAGTTACGACATTGTTAGTTGCTGGAAGGTCGTTGTTTACTACTGTGACAGTATTGTTGGCATTATTTGTATTGCCGTTAACTGGGGTAGCACGACGGCCTCCTGTAGGACCACGTCGAGCACCAGTCGCACGACGTTCACGTGTCGCTGCGCGATCAGTAACTGTTGTTGTGTCAGTTGTAGTATTGTTATTTGTTGTATCAACAGCTGTATCATTGGTTGCTGTTGTATCTGTTGTAGTTGCCGCACGATCAGTACCGACTGGCGCTGCCGTATCAACAGCATTCGCTACAACTGTATTTGTTGTATCAGTTGTCAAATCGAAAGTTGCTGTTGGAGCTGCTTGGTCAGTTGTGACATCGTTTGTCGCTGCAACTGCTGTAGTTGGATCCTGAGCAGCCGTTGTATCGTTAGATACAGTACCCGTATCAACAGTAATATCGGGGATGGCTACAGTAGCATCCGTGTGTTCGTCGGCCTGAACGACACCGTCGTTAGTCCCTAAAGAAACCGCTGAGACTGCACCGAGCGACATCCCTGTAACTGCGATGGTTACCCATTGTTTCTTAACTTTGTGCATTTTATAATGTACTTTTTTGTCCATAATAAAAAGACTCCTTTTTCCCATTTATAGCTTCATTCTAAATCATTGAAAGCTTTTTTTCAATAAGATTCGATAAATTTTCATAATTTTTAGAAAAGTCCTTTTGTTGTTTTAATGACATTAGCTTTAAATGAGTATTTAGAAATATAAAAATGGTCATTTTAGTTCATTGAGAAACAGAAAACTGACACTCTATGGCTATTTAGAATGATTATTGATAAGGTACTTCTTTTAATGGGATTACAAGGAAATCTAATGAAAATTCACAAAATCCTTAAGGCACTTCTCTCAAAGCGACAAAAAATAGCATCCTTACCAAACCATTAGGTCTGTTAGAATAGGGTCTTTTTTAGACTATCTTCTCATACAAAATCTAAATTCTAACTACCTAAGCCATTCATTACTTACCGAGGTGTCCGAGGGGCAAGTTTGGTTACTCTAGTGCTAATTAAAAATACTCTTTTCCATCAAAAACGAAGAGAACTAAAACCAGACAATTAATCATAAAAAAATGCCTCAAAAACCTATCTACCCTGCTGAAAACAAGGAAAAAGGAGTATAATGAAGGTGAAAAGAGTTAAACTATTTAGAAACAAATAGAGGGGTAGGTGAGAAAGATGTCAGTACAACATACAAACTTCAACACAAGCCAAGATAAGGGTAAGACTGGTCAAGAGTTCATTAAGCCAGACCTCATTAAGAATAATTCTCCAGACAACAGGCTTGCTTCTATTTTCCTTGCAGTCGCCTTTTATTTAGCTATCGTTTATCTTGCCTTATTTTTGCTCTTAGGACTGTCAAATCCTTGGGGAATAGTTATAATGATTTTCCTAGCACCTAATTTGATTAGTTTTATTATTGCAACTATTTTAACAAGAATAGGACGTAAAAAAGGTAATAAAAACTTCTTATACACAAGCATCGTTTTTTATATAGCTTCTATCGTTTTGGCCTATGACCCTGACTGGGGAGTTTTTCGAGTTATACCGATTCTGTTAACTATTCTCGTAACAGTGGGAACTGTGATGTTTAAACAAGATAATGAGCAAGACAATAAATAAGAGACCATGTTCAAGTGGTCTCTTATTTTTATGTAGTCATTAGTATTTCAAAAAGTCAGTTCCATTTTGAAACTTTCACAACATCTCCAAATCAAAAAAACACCTCCTAGCTAGAATGGTTATCTAACATGAAGGTGTTTTTTATTGTGCTTATCTGAGCATTGTAAAGACTTCTACAATCCTGAAATACGAATAATCTTCGTCCTATTCTTCATTTTTCTTACGTTTGGCAAGAAATCCAAGACCAGTTGCAGTTGCCAAGGCACCCAAGGCCATACCTAATGATGAGTTTTCCTCACCAGTCTTCGGAAGCGCTTGGCTACCACGTTTGTGCTTAGGATCTCTCACTTCAGAAGTTGATTCTGAAACACTTGTTGAAATACTTGTGCTTTCAGAGGCACTAGCTGATTCTGTCGAACTTACTGATTCTGAGGCAGACAATGATGCACTTGCACTTTGCGATTCGCTCAACGATACAGACTCACTTGTAGAAATCGAAGCACTTACAGAGGATGAAACAGACTGTGATTCTGAGACTGACTCACTTACTGAAGTTGATTCTGAGTTTAAAACGGATTCTGATTCAGACACAGACGCACTCTCTGAAACGGACTCGGAGTTCGATACTGAATGCGACTCTGAAATTGAGACACTTACTGAAGTTGAAACTGAGACAGATGTACTTGCTGACGCTGATGTAGACAATGACTCAGATACACTTGTTGAGGCTGAAAGACTTGCTAAGGTACTCAATGATGTTGAAATACTTGTTGAAGCACTTGTGCTTCCAGAGGCACTCAAGAATGCCGATGTAGAAGCGGACTCGGATACTGAAACGCTTGATGAAGCGGATTCTGAGGCAGATGCACTTGCACTTTGCGATTCGCTCAACAATACGGACTCACTTGTTGAAATCGAAGAACTTACTGACGCTGAAACTGAGTTTGATACTGATTGTAATTCTGAGATCGAAGCACTTAATGATGCAGACACTGAATTAGAGACTGATTGTGATGCTGATTCTGAGTTTGACTCAGATTGTGATGTTGACGTTGATTCACTCTCTGAAGTCGAAACTGAATTCGATACTGATTGTGAAGCTGATGTCGATTCACTTTCTGACGATGACTCTGAAGTTGAGGCAGATTGTGATTCTGATACATAGGTTGAGACTGAAGCTGAAACTGAGTTTGAAATAGACTGTGATGCTGAGACAGAAGCACTTTCTGATGCAGACACTGAATTAGAGACTGATTGTGATCCTGAAACAGATGCACTCAACGACGCTGACTCACTCAAGGAGACTGAGTTAGATGTCGAAACCGATTCACTTGTTGAAATGAAGCTTGAAGCCGAGTTCGAAACAGATTCAACAGTTGAAATAATCGCAGAAATTGAAGCACTGAAAGCTTGAGACTGACTTTCAAATACAGAAGCACTTAATGAGCTCGATGTACTCAATGATACTGATTCAGAAGCCGAAACTGATGCACTCGTGCTCTGCGATTCACTCAATGATGCTGACTCACTAGCTGAAACTGATGCACTTTCAGAAGCGGATTCGGAATTAGATACAGACTGTGATTCAGAAACTGAGGCACTCTCTGATGCTGACTCGGAATTAGACACTGATTGTGATTCGCTTACTGATGCACTTACTGACGCTGACTCGGAGTTTGATACTGACTGTGTTTCAGAAACTGATGCACTTTCAGAAGCGGATTCGGAGTTAGACACTGATTGTGATTCTGAGATTGACTCACTTACCGAAGCTGACTCGGAGTTTGATTCAGACTGTGATGTTGACGTTGAGGCACTTTCTGAAGTCGAAACTGAGTTTGATTCTGATTGTGAAGCTGAAATTGACTCACTTACTGAGGCTGAAACTGAATTTGATTCGAATTGTGAAGCTGAAATTGATTCACTTACAGAGGCTGACTCTGAAGTTGAAGCGGATTGTGACTCAGATACTGAAGCACTCTTTGAAGATGACTCGGAAGTCGAGACTGATTGCGATTCAGACACTGATGCACTCGCTGAGGCTGAAACTGAGTTCGATTCAGACTGTGATGCTGATGTTGATTCACTCTCTGAAGTCGCAACTGAGTTTGATTCGGATTGTGAAGCTGATGTCGACTCACTTTCTGAAGTAGAAACTGAGTTCGACTCGGATTGTGATGTTGACGTTGATTCACTTTCTGAAGTAGAAACTGAATTCGATTCGGATTGTGATGCTGAAATTGAGGCACTCTCTGAGGCTGACTCTGAGTTTGAGACTGACTGCGATTCAGATACTGAAGCACTCTCTGAGGATGACTCTGAGTTTGAGACTGACTGCGATTCAGATACTGATGCACTTACAGAGGCTGACTCTGAAGTTGATACTGATTGTGATGTCGACGTTGAGGCACTTTCTGAAGCTGAGACTGAATTTGACTCCAACTGTGATGTTGATGTTGACGCACTTACTGAGGCTGAAGTTGAGTTCGACTCAGACTGAGATGTTGACGTTGATGCACTTTCTGAAGCTGAGACTGAATTTGACTCTAATTGTGATGCGCTCACTGATGCACTTGTTGAGGCACTTTCAAAAAGACTTTCTGAAACACTCTCTGAAAGGGATGCTGATGCTTCCTCTGATTGAGAAAGAGAAGATGAAACAACCTCTGACTCAGATGCTGAAACTGATGCAGATTCTACCTTACTTGTTGATACAGATTGAGACTCTACTGTTGAAGTACTTTCTACGATGCTTTGAGATGTACTTAAAGATGCACTCGTTGTATCTGCTTGAGACTCTGACTCGATAACCTGACTACCATTAAAGAAATTAACGCTAATATTATCAGTCTTACCTGCATAAGGTGAGAATGTGAAGGATGTATCATCACCAGTGATTTTAGCAGTCCAAGTTGTTGTCAGACCATAGCTTTGTTTAGCCTGGTAACCATTCATTTGGAAACCATTTGACCAAGTGAGACCATTTCCTTGAGTTGTTACTGGTGTTGTATTAGCCTTAGGATTTGCAATTTGGTTACCATTTTTATCTGTAATATAAGACGTTACAGTTGTTGGAGGAGTAAGTCCCTTACCTAAAGTAAACATCGTTTGTGTTGATGTTCCTGTATTATAGATAGAATATCCAGGACTCATCTTCGAAATATTCCCAAGGGTTGATGTTGCAGGATTAACATATGTGACAGTGTAGACAAAATTCAGATTTGTCCCGTCATTTGTCACTTTCAATGTATAGTAAATTGGAACATTATAGTTTGAGTCTGTTCCAGTTCCTGTATACACCTTAGTTTCACCAGTCGCTAGGTTAAGGTTTGAAGTGATAGCTGGTGTGCCATTCACTGTAGAGTTGCCATTGAAACCAGCATTTGTCAGCTTGGTCATCATGTTATCGACGGCATTACCAAGACGCTCACGCTGTTCTGCGTAAGCTGCGTTTGTTGCTGATGCCGCGATCAATGTCGTTGACTTAGTGACTTCTTCTTGAACGGTTGTAATAGCCGTTTGAATTTCAGCCTTAGCAGCTGTGTCTGTCAATTTTGCTTGGTAGTTTTTAGCAATATTAACAAGTAATTCTGCTTCTGAAACGTTTTGGTCCAAAACAGATTTTTCATCATCATGGCTTGCAGTTTCTGAAGCAACTGAGCTTGTTGAAGTTGCTGAATCAGAAGCTGATTCAGAATTTGAACCACTTGTGCTTTCAGTTTGTGACTGGCTATCAGAAGTTGAGTACTCCTTGCTGAGTGATGCAGATTCAGAGATAGCTTGTGACAATTCAGCAGAAATTGATTGAGACACAGATTGTGATACTGAAACTGATGCTTCTGTGCTTGCTTGAGCTTCTACTGATGAGCTTGTAGACTCTTGGCTTGTTGATGCTACTGCTGAAGTTTCAGAAGCTGGTGCTGCACTCAATACCACTGACGCAGAGTTGACTGCCACATCTTGATTAGCAGTTACTTGGCTTTCCAAAGCTGGTGTTGTCGTTTCTTCCGCTTGAGCAGTGTAAGTAGCTACTGCTCCTCCAGCCACTGCACCTGCCGCCGCAATCCCTTTAAGTAGAGCTTGTCCTGAGAGAACTGGTGTTTTCTCCTCGACACTCTGTGCTGAAACTGACGGTGCATCCGCACCCCCCTTAACAACCTTGAAAAGTCCAAAGTTAGATGTCGCAGCACGAAGCCATTGCTTACCTGATTTAATCAATTTAAAACGAGTCACGCGATCAGTTTCGCGATATTCCCCTTCGTTCCTTCTAAAAAACATATCTACTCCATTCTTGTTTTATGAATTAAAACTCACCGATAAATTTTATCATAAAATTCTTGTAAGCTCTAATATAAACTATTATTTCCCTCAAAAAAGATTGCAAACGCTTTATGCTGTATAAATACTAAAAATGCTCATTTCATAGCATTTTTACCCACCTTACATTTTGCAAAACAAAACTTAAAGTTGTCTTAAAATTCAAAGTCTACTTCTTCCACATCTAAGATTTTAGCTTACTAAACTAAGCCTTTACTCTCTAATACTAAGCCTAAATGAGACTTAGACTAACATTTAAGACACCCTCTCTCATTTTCAAACACGACAAAAAGACACATCCCTTATCGGAATGTGTCTTTTTTAGAACGAAGCTAATCGGCTTATTCTTACTTAAGAGTAGTTAGTTTTTATTAGGACTAGTCACTCATAAGTTTTAGGGGTAAGTCGAAGGAATATTATTCCTCAGTTTTTTTGCGTTTTGCCGCAAGAGCCAATCCAGATGCAGTTGCAAGCAATCCAAGAGCTGCTGTAGCTGCTACGTTAGACTCTTCACCAGTGTTTGGCAATTGTGCCATTTCTTGTGCAGGTTTAACTGGAGTAGCTTTAGCTGGAGCTTTAGGAGCTGGATCAACTGGTTTACCTGGAGTTGGTTGTTCAGGTTTACCTGGAGTTGGTGTTACTGGTTTTTCTGGAGTTGTATCGACAAGTTTGTAAACGTAAGTTACGTTCTTATCACCTTCGATAACTTTACCAGTTACTGGGTCAGTTGTTGTCAAGTGACCATCACCATCTACAGAACCTACTGGGTAGTTACCTTGTGGTACCAATTCGTAAACTTTACCATCAGCAGTAACAATTGTCTTAGGACGGTTATCGATTACTGTATCGTAATCTTTACCTACAGGTTGACCAAATTCATCTGTTACAGATTGTTTGATAGTGTTACCATTTTCATCTACATAGTGAACGTAAACATTACCCTTAGGTTGTGCTGGTTGTTCTTTAAGTTTGTAGATGTAAGTAACATCTTTACGTCCTTCGATAACTTTACCTGTTGTAGCGTCTGATGACTCAAGGTGACCTTGTCCATCAACTTTACCTACAGTGTAGTTACCTGCTGGTACCAATTCGTAAACTTTACCATCAGTTGTTGTGATAGTCTTAGGACGATTGTCTACTACTGTATCGTAGTCTTTATCGACTGGTTGATCTTTTTCATCAACAACTGAAGTCTTGATTGTGTTACCTTCAGTGTCTTTATAGTGAACGTGAACGTCACCTTTCACTTCTTTGTAGACGTAAGTGATGATTGAACGTGGTTTTTCAACTTTACCTTTAGTTGGGTCAGATGATTCAAGGTGTCCATCGCCATCAACTTTACCTACTGGATAGTCACCTTTCGGTACGATCTTGTATGTCTTACCGTCTGGAGTCTTGATTGTCTTAGGTTTTTCACCTTCCTCAGTTGTGTTATATGGAGTATCATATGGTGAGTTTGGTGTGTCTTGACGAGGTTTCTTGATTTCTTTACCTTTTTCGTCTACGTAAGTGATGATTACGTCACCTTCTTTAGGTTTCGTTGGATCTTCTTTAAGTTTGTAGACGTAAGTTACGTTCTTGTCGCCTTCAACAACTTTACCTGTTGTAGCATCATCACCATTCCAGTGACCTTGTTCGTCAACTTTACCTACTGGGTAGTTACCAGCTGGTACCAATTCGTATGTCTTACCTTGGAATTCGATTTCTTTTGGACGGTTGTCAATAACTGTGTCATAGTCTTTATCAACTGGTTGATCTTTTTCATCAGTGACATCGTCTTTAATCTTGTTACCATTGACATCAACATAGTGAACGTAAACATTACCCTTCACTTCTTTGTAGACGTAAGTGATGATTGAACGTGGTTTTTCAACTTTACCTTTAGTTGGGTCAGATGATTCAAGGTGTCCATCGCCATCAACTTTACCTACTGGATAGTCACCTTTCGGTACGATCTTGTATGTCTTACCGTCTGGAGTCTTGATTGTCTTAGGTTTTTCACCTTCCTCAGTTGTGTTATATGGAGTATCATATGGTGAGTTTGGTGTGTCTTGACGAGGTTTCTTGATTTCTTTACCTTTTTCGTCTACGTAAGTGATGATTACGTCACCTTCTTTAGGTTTCGTTGGATCTTCTTTAAGTTTGTAGACGTAAGTTACGTTCTTGTCGCCTTCAACAACTTTACCTGTTGTAGCATCATCACCATTCCAGTGACCTTGTTCGTCAACTTTACCTACTGGGTAGTTACCAGCTGGTACCAATTCGTATGTCTTACCTTGGAATTCGATTTCTTTTGGACGGTTGTCAATAACTGTGTCATAGTCTTTATCAACTGGTTGATCTTTTTCATCAGTGACATCGTCTTTAATCTTATTACCATTGACATCAACATAGTGTACGTAGACATTACCTTTCACTTCTTTATAAACGTAAGTGATTGTTGATTTAGGTTTATCAACTTTACCTTTAATTGGATCAGATGATTCAAGGTGTCCGTCACCGTCAACTTTACCTACTGGGTAGTCACCTTTTGGTACGATCTTGTATGTCTTACCATCTGGAGTCTTGATTGTGTTAGGTTTTTCACCTTCCTCAGTTGTGTTATATGGAG
>OIZU01000514.1_pt1 | contig 30796 bp, 45 predicted proteins | sample 1588661 | NCBI WGS metagenome assembly OIZU01 (sample SAMN03283257) | human gut metagenome | biome: human-associated habitat; material: feces | host: Homo sapiens | place: USA | collected 2013 | reverse complement strand
AAGGCTACAGTAAAATTTCCGCGGCATATTCCGGATCCGGATGAACTTATGTCCCTCGTTCCGGCAGAAATTCAGGATGTCTCCTGAAAATGAAAAAATATATGACAAATGGGAAACCTCATGATATACTCTATATTGAAAAAATTTGGTATGTAGAATGGAGGTAAGACCAGGATGGCAGCAGATCAGAGTAAAATCCGTAATTTTTGTATTGTAGCCCATATTGACCACGGAAAATCAACACTTGCTGACCGTATTCTCGAGCAAACTGAAACTGTTTCAAAACGAGAAATGCAAGCTCAACTTCTTGACTCAATGGACCTTGAACGTGAACGCGGAATTACCATTAAATTAAATGCTATTGAGTTAAATTATAAAGCCAAAGATGGTGAAACTTATATTTTCCACCTCATTGACACGCCGGGTCACGTCGATTTTACTTATGAAGTTTCTCGTTCATTGGCTGCATGCGAAGGTGCAGTTTTGGTAGTCGATGCCGCACAAGGTGTTGAAGCCCAGACTTTAGCAAATGTTTTTTTAGCCTTGGATAATGATTTAGAAATTTTACCAGTCATTAATAAAATTGATTTGCCAAGTGCTGATCCTCAACGCGTGATACATGAAGTTGAGGAAATTATTGGCTTGCCAGCAGATGATGCTCCACTTATTTCAGCAAAAACAGGATTAAATGTTATAGATGTTTTAGAGGACATTGTTCATAATGTTCCTGCTCCTAAAGGTGATATTAATCATCCAACTCAAGCTTTAATCTTTGATTCCTTCTATGATAGCTATCGCGGTGTTATTGTCTTTGTCTGTGTTAAAGAAGGAAAAATTAAAGTTGGTGATCAAATCAAGTTTATGGCGACTGATGCCATTTATGAAGTTGTTGAAGTTGGAGTTCGTACACCTAAAGAAGTGAAGAAAGATGAACTTGTAACTGGTGAAGTTGGTTGGATTGCAGCATCAATTAAATCTATTCAGGATGTTCATGTTGGGGATACAATTACAACTTTAGACAACGAATCTTCTCATCAATTACCAGGATATCGTAAATTAAATCCAATGGTTTATTGTGGACTTTATCCTGTAGATAATGCCAAATATAAGGATTTAAGAGAAGCATTAGAAAAAATGAAACTCAGTGATTCTTCTTTAATCTTTGAACCAGAAACTTCACAAGCATTAGGCTTTGGTTTTAGATGTGGATTCTTAGGATTGTTACATATGGATGTTATTGAGGAAAGATTGGAACGTGAATTTGATTTAGAATTAATTGCAACTGCTCCATCTGTTGTTTATCATTGTTATTTAACAGATGGAACAATGGAAGAAATTGATAACCCTGCTGCATTACCAGGACCACAAAAAATAGATCATATCGAAGAACCATATGTGAAAGCTTCAATTATGACACCTAATGAATTTGTAGGTCCAATTATGGAGTTATGTCAATCAAAACGTGGTGAATATCAGGATATTGAATATATTGATGATTTACGTCGTAATGTTATTTATTTGATACCATTAAGTGAGATTGTTTATGATTTCTTTGATAAACTTAAATCATGTACAAAAGGGTATGCATCTTTTGATTATGAATTAAGTGGTTATAAAGAAAGTAAATTAACAAGAATGGATATTTTGTTAAATGGTGATATTGTTGATGCTTTATCAACAATTGTTCATAAAGATTTTGCTTATAATCGTGGTCGTATTATTTGTGAAAAGCTAAAAGAAATTATTCCTAAACAAATGTTTGAAGTTCCTATTCAGGCTGCAATTCAGGGAAAAGTCATTGCCAGAACAAATATTAAGGCTATGCGTAAAAACGTTTTAGCAAAATGCTATGGTGGAGATATTTCACGTAAAAAGAAATTGTTAGAAAAACAAAAAGAAGGTAAAAAGCGTATGAAAGCAGTAGGTAGTGTTGAAATACCACAGGAAGCTTTTATGGCTATTCTATCAGTTGATGATGATTAATTTTGAGGTAGGAAATCCTACCTTTTTTACTTTATTGACATTTTGTGAAATTCAGTTTTTCTTTTGAGTTGATTTACTTTCAAAATTGTTTATAATATAATAAGTTGTGGAGGTGCATGGAATGAGTTTTTTTAGAAAAAGCCCAATCAGATTTGATGGGACAAAAGAAATTGAAACAAAAGTAAAAAATCAAACTGATAATGTTATCTCTAGAAGATTTAAAATATTAATGGTTGGTGTTGGAGCGATTGGAGTCTTGTTGTTAGTGAGATTATTTATGACTCAAATTAGTGAAAAAGATTATTATGATACTAAATTAATTCAATACAATACAAGTATTTTTACTGCTGATACTTTTAGAGGAAATATCTATGATCGTAATTATAACCGTTTGGTTTATAATAAAAATATTAATTGTGCAACATATTATGCTGTTAAAAATATTAAAGAAGAAGAAATTAATGTTATTGTTAATTTTTTAATAAAAAATGTTCGTGTTGATATTGAAGATGTCACTGAACGTGATAAAAAAGATTTTTTAATTTTAAAAGATTCTGATTTTGTAAAAGGATTATTAAGCAAAGAAGAATTAAAGCAAGATGACAGTACAGTATATAAATTACAATTAAGTCGTATTACTGAAGATATGTTAAAACAAAAATTAACGGATCATGATATCCAGTATTATATGTTATTCTCAAAGATTCGAAATTGTACGAGTGGATCGGTTGTTTTACTAGAGGGTCTTTCAATCAAGGAAGCAAGTTTGATAGGAGAAAATTCTAACTTGTTAAGAGGAATCAAAGTGACAAATGATTGGTCCAGAGAGTATACATATGATGAGATATTCCGTTCTGTTTTAGGACGTGTCACAACTAAAAAGCAAGGGTTACCTGCTAATATGAAGGATTTGTTATTGGCTAAAGACTATAATAATGATTCACGTGTTGGAGTTAGTGGGTTAGAAGCTCAATATGAAAGTATTTTAGCGGGAACATCAGCGAAATATTCAATGTCTTATGATAATGAAGGTAATCCTATTATTAAATCGGTATCAAGTGGATCTAAAGGTGATAACATTCGTTTATCTATTGATTGGGAGTTACAAGAAATGTTAAGTAAGGACGTTGAGGACTTTTTAAAGAGTCGAACAGGTGGACCTTATAATAACCATTTATTCTTAACCCTTATTAATCCTAATAATGGTGAAATTATTGCAATGGTAGGGAAACAACGTGATCCAAAAACAGGTAAAATTACAGATTTTGCTTCTGGAAACTATTTATCTGCATATGCTGTTGGATCAACTTTTAAAGGAGCTACTATTTACACTGGATTTAAAGAAGGTGTTTTAACAAAGGGACAAACTTTTGCTGATACTTCTGATGGTATTAAAATCAAAGGAACACCAGCTAAAAAGTCATGGGATAAGAGAGGTTTGGGTGTCTTAAATGAAGTTCAAGCTTTAGCTAAATCCTCAAACGTTTATATGTTTTATGTGGCAATTCGTTTAGGAAAAGGAAATTATGTACCAAATCAACCTTTGGATATTGATGAAAAAGCTTTTGATGTTTTGCGTAAAGATGCTGGAGAACTTGGACTTGGTGTAAAAACAGGTTTGGATGTTCCAACTGAAGCATTGGGATATCGTGGACCGGTGACAAGTCGTATGGCTGGTAATTTGCTTGACTTTGCTATTGGTCAATATGATACTTATACACCTATTCAAATGGCCCAATATGTTTCAACAATTGCAAATGGAGGGAAACGTATTCAACCACATTTCTTTGTTGAATCATTTGAAGAAAATGATGAAGGTCAAAAAATATCTTTATTACAACATCAAATTCAAATTTTGGATGATGTTTCAAGTTATTCTTTAGGTCTTGAACGTGTACAAACTGGATTTAGAGAAGGTTGTGTGACTGGTCTAGCTAGAAACATGGATGGCTATTATAAGGCTGCAGGAAAGACTGGGACAGCTCAGGTACCAATAAAGGGAGTAGAGTATCAAAACCGTGCATTCGTTGGCTATGCGCCTTATGATGACCCACAAATTGCTGTTGCTTGTATGTCTGAAACACAAACTGAGAATTCAACAAGTGGATGTAGTGCTATCCCAAAGAAGGCTTTAACAAAATACTTTGATAAATATGGAATAAAAAATAAATAAAACTGTAGCAATTTGGTTGACTTTATGCTATTATAGTATGGCGAAGTCATAATGGAGGTGTAAAAATGAGAGAAAACATCATTTTGAAGTGTACAGAATGTGGTGAAGAAAACTACATTAATACTAAAAATAAAAGAAATCATCCAGAAAGAATGGAAGTTAAAAAATACTGTCCAAGATGTAACAAAAAAACTACTCATAAAGAAAAGAAATAAGCCTAAGGGCTTTTTTTCTTTAGAAAGGAATTTTAATTATGATAAAGAAATTAATATTAGGTTCTATGCAAACAAACTGTTATATTGTTTATAATGAACAAAAAGAATGTCTGGTTATTGATCCAGGAGCAAATGGACAAAAAGTTTTGAAATATCTTCGTGATAATGAATTAAATCTTCAAGCTATTTTATTGACACATGGACATTTTGATCATATAGGTGCAGTCGATTATTTGTATGAAAGATTACAGTGTCCAATATATACTCATCAAGAAACGTTTCCTTTGTTAAAAGATCAACGTTTAAATTTATCAATCTATGAAGAACCTTTTATTGTAAAAGCTCCTATATTAGCAGCTATGGATGAAATGAAAATTGCTGATTTTGATATAGAATGGCTTTTATTGGAAGGACATTGTCAAGGAAGTAGTATGATTTATATAAAAAATGAGAATGCACTATTTAGTGGTGATGTGTTGTTTGCTGGATCAGTTGGAAGATTTGATTTTCCAACATCATCTCATCTTCAAACAAAAGAATCTATGGAAAAAATCAAAGCATTAGCATTTGATGCGAGGCTGCTACCTGGACATGGGGAAGAAAGTACATTAAGCTTTGAACAACAAAATAACCCTTACTTAAGATCGTATTAAAAAAATATGATCTTTTTTTCATGAAAAAAAAGAAAAATGAGAATTTTTTGCGTATATATATAGTAGGAGGGTAATTATGGATGAACTATTTGATAAGATGTTATATCGGGCATTAAAGGCCAAAGCAACAGATATTCACCTTGTATTAAAAGAAAGATTGAAAATACGATTTCGAGTTTTTGGTAGTTTAAAGAAGTACGATGAACTAGATGAGGAGATTGGAGGAAAATTAATGAATTATATTAAATATCGTGCTTTAATCAATACAAATTATCGATTACTTCCTCAAACAGGTGATTTTTCAATCACAATACAAGAAAAAGAATATTACTTAAGAGTTTCGTATTTACCATCATTGGAATTTGAAAGTATTGTCATAAGAATTTTAAACAATCACGAAATTCAATCCATTGATGAATTAACATATCAAGAAGATATTAAAGCTTATTTACATTGGCTTACGCATCAACAAAGTGGCTTGTTTTTGATAAGTGGAGCAACTGGTTCAGGAAAATCAACAACACTCTATACAGTCTTAAAAGAAATTCTTTTACATGAAAATAAGAATGCGATTAGTATTGAAGATCCTATTGAAATTCATTTAGATGAATGTTTACAGATTGAGTTAAATGAAAAACTCGGAATTACATATCATGATACGTTAAAACAAATTTTACGACACGATCCTGATGTCATTATGATTGGAGAAGTTAGAGATGAGTTAACTGCTAAAATTGCTATTACTTGTGCTTTAACTGGACATTTAGTCTTAACGACAATTCATGCCAGTAGTGCTTTGTTGTCATTAAAAAGACTTATGAATTTAGGTGTTCATCAAATTGATATTTGTGATGTTGTCATTGGTGCAATGTCACAAAGAATGAAGTATGATTCACAAAAAGAACAAGTGATTGTTTTATCAGAATTAATGAAGAAAGGGGAGATTAAAGATTATTTTGAAAAGCAAAAGATTTCATATTTGACTTTTGATAAGGCAGCTAAGCAATTAATAAAACAAGGTTTTGATCAAAATTTATTTATAGGAGACATGGCTAATGAATAAAGAGTATCTCTTTTTAAAAAATCTTTATACTTTATTAAATGCTGGTTATACATTTGAAGAAGCCCTTATGATTTGTCAACGTATTTTTTATTTACCAATGATTGATGATATGTTAGAGGAATTGAAAAAAGGTGAAGCAATTGATAATGTTTTAATGAGTCATTCACTGCCAACTTTATTTAAAGAATATTTTTATTTCTTTAAAAACAAGAATTGTTTATCTGAAGCGATTGAAAAAACATTACATATTTGTATGATGCGCCAAGATTACCAGAATCAATTAAAGTCTAAATTGACATATCCACTTATTTTAATGACATTTTTATTTCTCTTTTCTATTTTTGTTGTGGTTATCCTCCTACCTAATGTGAATCAACTTTTTGACTCTTTTCAGATTCAAAAAAGTTTTATGATTCAAGTAATGTTTACATTCTTTTATCTTATGCCATTTTTTATTATGATAGCTGTTTTTTTGATATCCTTTTTATTAATTCGTCTTTATTATGCGCTTAAAAAGAAATCATATTTGATTATTGAATGGTATTTACATCTTCCGGTCTTTAAAGTTTGTTTACAAAAGTATTTTTCTTTAAAATTTGCAATTTATTATCATGAATTATTACAAGAAGAAATTGATTCAGCAACAATTATTCAATTGTTAAATGATCAGATGACTGAGAGTGATTTAAAGATTGTTTTATATGAAATGTATAATCGATTACATGAAGGTGAAGCTTTAGAAGATATACTGAATGATTTTGAATATTTTGATCCTTTGTTTTTGAGTTTTTTTCAAATGTATATTAAAAATCCAATTCAAAAACAATCTATTTCACATTATATTGAGTTAACTTATCAACAAATAGATGTATGGATATCACAATTTCTAAAGTATTTGGTTCCATCTATATATGGATTTGTTGCGATTTTTGTTATTACAATTTATGTATCTATTATTATTCCAATGATGAATGTCATTTCTGACATCTAGAAAGAAGGTAAAAAAATGAATAAATCTGGTTTTACTTTAATTGAGATGATCTTCTGTATTTCTACTAATATAAAAAGTATCGATAGAATCAATACTTTTTAAAATAAAATATATAATTTTGCTAAAATTGTCATCAAATTGTTAAAATTATACCATATTTACATCATATTTCATCCATATTACCACTCAATAATGGTTTGATATGCTGATAATATTTCTCGAGCAACTGGCGTTTCTTTTCATCACTTAAATGAGTGTATACACTCTGTGTGACGTCAGATCCAACAGCATGACCAATCAGTTCCTGGAGAAGTATCTGATCAGCATGATTATCAATCGCGTTGACAGTTGTGAAATAATGTCTTAACTGATGAAATGATAATGACTTTCCATATTTGCTGTTGAATTTTTTCATATAGTCCTGCATGGCACGAGGATCTAATCTGTCGCCGTCTTCACGAGTCAGAAGGGAAGATGGGAGCTTTCCAAAATGATCAATTGTTTCCTCTTTCCATTTATGTAGCCTTTCAAGCATTATATCATCAAACGGATAGTCACGTCGAGAATATTCGTTCTTCATTTCAGTATTCATCTGCTTGGCCATGTAGTCATAGCTCTGTACGAATTCAAACTTCTTTTCTTTCAGATTTATATGATTCCAGTCTAAAGCATAGATCTCACCAATTCTTGCACCAGTTACCAATCCAATATCAAACGCAAGAAGGTGACCATGAATCTCATAGGGTGTTGTCCTATATCTCTTGTCCTTGCCATATTTCTCGGTTAAGCTATTTAGATATTCCTTAAACAGTGTCAAATCTTCCTCTACAGGCATTTTTGTTTTCTTTAATGTTTTCTTACGTCCACGAGGAAAAATAAGCAGTTCACACGGATTTTCGCTTATATATCCATGTCTGCGTGCTGTGATGAATATCTTTTTAAGGAGAGAACAGTTATGATCATAGGTGCTGCTATAAGTGTTCTTGTTCCAATCATTAACAAGATTTTGAAGTTCTGCTACTTTTACTGTCTTGATGAATCTGCTGCCGATAGTAGGAGCAATATGATTTTTATATCTATGCTTTGCATCACGTTTTGCTGCAGCTGACTGATGATCATAATCTTCTAGCATGATATTGTAGACATCATTTACAGACATATTATCATCTTCCTTTGATGGAACGATGCCTTTCTGGGCGAAAACCTTATATTCCTTTAATCCTGCATCAAAACATTCCTGATAATCGATGTAGCCACTCTTGGATTTCATGTGTCTTCCCTGGGCATCATAATAGTAGAAGTACCAGGTATATGTAATGCCATGCTTCTTTGATTTTCTTTTTAGAACCTTTAAAGGATAGTCAAACCTTGACATTTTGACCACCTCTTTTATTTATATTCTTTATAATTTGATTATATTCTTTGATTTCAAAAATAATTTTATTTTCTTTTAAATATGTTTCAAATACGAATTTTATATCAAGATTATATTCTTGATTATCAAGAATATCAGCATAAATTATTTTAAATGTAAAATAACATAGCATCTCATCTTCGGTTTTTTTTATTAAGTTAGTAAGCTCTGCTTGATTAAAACATATACCCAGTTCCCAATTTAGGCTGTTATTTATTGGAATCATTTTTATATAGCCCCGTTCAATTTCAGTTTTAGGAAAGATAAGTGAATTTTCTTCCGAGATTGTATCGCATATATCATAATCATAATCTTTAATTACAGCTTCTCCTCTACCTAAATTTGTTATTGTGAAATATGTTAGTAATTCATATTCAGTAGGCTCTTTATTTTCTTGTGTAAATAAAGTAATTTCTCCATTGGTATCATATATTCTATCATCAACTTTTTTAAAAAATAAAATAGGTTTATATTTGATGGTAAACTCTTCTCTTCTTTCCTCATCATGTTGCCTTTGGTTTTCTTCTCTTTGCATGTTATTATCTTCAATTGTCCACCATACTCCATAAAGCGTAAGGAATCCACCTAGGATAGATCCTCCATATCCAACTATTGTCAAACCAGTCTCATACGGAATGATGCCAACAGGAGAGGGGAACAGTATAATGAACGGAAATATGATTGCTATTGCCAGAAAGAGCAGTAGCATCTTTTTATTTTCTTTAAAAAATTTAGTCATCGTATCCCTCCCAAAACGGCAAAACACCTGGATCAGCGTCCAGGTGTTATTTTTTTATTTGATTTTTTTCCTGAACAAAAAAATTTACTTTCTTTATAATTTGATATTGATTCATTTAAAATTCCTATTGATCCTGGTTCTAAAATTATGTGATGATTTTTTTCTTTTAATATCAAATTGATGAGAGAACGAGCATTATAAGTTATTAATTCGAACTTATCTTGATATATAAAAGGTATATAAATATCAATAGCAGTATTTTCAAGAAAAAGGTCATTGTCGTTATAAAATATTGCAAACCGTAAAGTTAAAACACCACTTTTTATGATGGAGTTATGATAATCTTTATTTATTATAAATAATTTTCCTGATTCAAATGTACTGTATTCTTTCTCTTTTAGAGGTCTATATGTAACTTGTTCTTCACTTGTAAATTGTATTTGTATATCATCTATGCAGCTTAAATAGCATAACCCATCACCAGCATTTTCGATCGTTATATCAAATATACATTGTTTATTTACTTTATTATCTTCACCAATAACAAAAGCGTATGTCCCATTCGAAAATGATGGTTGTGTTTGTGTGCTGGATTTCTCTTTATTTAATATATAATCATCTGTTTTAAAATTTTTTGTAAAATTCATTATTAGCCATGGTTGATACTGAATCGCTAAATCTTCTCTTCTTTGCTTTTCATACTCTTTTTGCTGTTGAATGTTGTTTTTTCTTTGATCGTTAATAGTTATTAACACTCCAAATATCGTTAATGCACCACCTATGATAGCACCAAAGAAACCTATCCAAGCGTCCTTATTAGAATCATCAATGAAACCTAAACCAAAGGGATTTTTTGTTTCAACCAGAATATTTACAAACATTGGTGAGATAACAACAAACAAAAACAATAAAATTATTTTCGCGTTAAACAAACTTTTCAAAAAATTATAAAAAGTTTTGATAAAATTTTTGTTCTTAATGTTCATAATCGAAAATTTTCTCCTTAATTCTCTCATGTGTATTATTTCAACATATCGTTTGGATCAAATGAAACATCAACGACTTTTCCTATTATCTCAGCATAATTATTATCAAAATCTTCTTTTTTCAGTATTAATGGTTCAATGGTAGGATCAGTAGATCTAGGCTGAAGAACGACAGTATCTTCATTAAAGATTATTTGTTTAATTGTTGCTTCATCTCCATTTACACGAACTACACCAATTTGTCTATTTTCAACAGGAACTTTCTTTACTAGAACCAAAGCTCCATCAAATATTCCAACGGAATTCATGCTATTTCCTGAAACTCTTAACCAAAAACATTCGGCACCGGCAGCTTTTTTCTTATCTACAGGTTTATATCCTTCAATGTTTTCTTCACAATATAAATCATATCCAGCTTTAACAACGCCAAGAATTGGTCTAAGAACTTGTTCTGAATCAGTAGAATAAGTTTCAGCGTTTGAAAATAATGGCACAGTTCCTAAAATTTCGTCAATTGATACATCGAATATTTCTGACATTTTGATTAAATCTTCAACATTTGGTTTTCTTTCTTCTCTTTCCCATTGATTAATATATGGCTGAGTACGTGAAAGCTTCTCGGCCAATTGTTTTTGGGTCAAATCATTTAATTTCCTTAATCTTTTTATATTATTCAAAATAAACACCACCTTTATTAAATAATAACTATCTTTTTTATTTTTATAAAGAAAAACATAACTATTTGCTATAAAAATATTGACAATATAATAACTTAATGTTATTATTTGACTGTAAGATATATAGCTAATAGTTATATTTGGAGGTGATGATATGAATAAAATTAAAGGATATAGAAATATGTTTAACGAAACACAGAAAGATTGGGCTAATCTTTTAGGTATTAGTGTTGTATCTTATGGAATGAAAGAAACTAAAAAAGTCCCTTTTTCTGATAAAGAAAAAGAAAAAATTAAAGCACATATTCAAGAAAAAATCCCTAATATTACAATTGATGATTTATTTTTTTAAATAAAAATATAACAAATAGTTATATTTAATGAGGGCGGTAATTATGAATGATTTAATATTAGTAGTTCTTTGTTTATTATGGGTTGCAGTTTTTTGCTCAATTCTTGTTAATCTAGCTGAAGGTCACGAAAACAAGATGGCTTATTACATTTTTATCTTTGTATCTATTTTGATTATGTTATTCTACAAATTTGCCAATTTATAAGAAATAGTTATAAAAAAATATTGATGTCAATTTTAATTTAAATTTGTTCATTCCTCTAAAGCAGGCAATCTCAAAAAAACTACAATACAGCTATAATAATATGCTATTCTCATGAATCTCCTGCATGCTTTAAAAATACTTTTAAGTCAGACAAATTAGACATATCCCTATGAGGTTGTCTGCTTCAGGGGAGTGAACGGAAAGGAAGGTAAGTATGAAAAACGTATTAATTAACATTAACGGAAATTATGATGCAGTTGAAGAAACAACAAATCAGCTAAACGAATTGTTTAAAGGTACTTCATTTGAAGCTGAACATATCAGTACAGAATTCAATACCATTGGTGGAGAAAAAATTCAATTGAATGCAATCAACATCATTGATCATTCATTCAAGTATTATTTCACTTTTGGAACAGCAGAGTATTTTCCATATCAGGGTGGCCATGTCATCGTAAAGGCAAGAAGCAGATATGAAGCGGCTGAAAAGTTCAGAAAGGAATTTCCAGATTATCAAGAAGGATTTTTGAACTGCTCATTCATCTACAGTGAGGAAGAATGGAAAGAAACAAACATGAAGAATTCAGTCTGTCATGAAATCATTATCTAGGAGGTGATACAGATGCAGGTCAATGTTTCAGAAAAGCTTGAAAGAATTCATGTGATTCTTGAAAAAGGTGTTGATTTTGATGAGGGTGATCTTGAAAGAAAGTATCAGACGTCACTTGGCCATCGCAGATTCACGAAAAAGTTTATTGAAGAATTTCCAAAGACTGTTGGCTATGATGAAATCACAAAGATTGGGATGTGTTCTGAAGATCATATCTTCGTAAATGCAATTTTAATCAGATATTTGTAAGAAGGGTAGGTGAATGAAATGCAAAGACAGACAATCAATCAGATCCTTGCTGAACGATTAGAAGAGATGAACAATGCTATAGCCATGCAGGACCCATTAAGATATTTCACGGCTGAAGAAGTGGCAAATTATTTTCTGAACACTGGAAACAGAAAACTTGTAGATTATGCAAGAGAGTTTGGTCTTATCAAAGCAACAAGAATAGGACAGTCATTTTTATACAATCGCAAGGCAATAGAAGATTTCTTACAGGTTGCTGATGGGTGTGAGATGAGAAATCGTGATGACATGAGAAAAATCGCAGAAAAAATAAAAGGACCATGTGATTGCACCACATGATCAAGCGAATTGATTAATTAAAAGTGAAAAATTAATCGTCTTAATTATAGACGATTGGAGAGGAGAATTCAAGATGAGAAAAGGAATCTATAAAAGTGATGTGGTTTTTGTTCTAATGCTCATTGCTGCCTTGATTACAGTAGTCAGTGGATATTATAACGGAAATCTATCTCTTATGTTTGGAACAATAACATTTGCATTGGCTATGGTGTTAGGAAGATTAGAAAGATGAAAAGAAAAGAAAGAATAAGAAAAGACACTTTGAAAAGACCTGATCTTGTTGTTCCATACGTTAAAGTGCCATTTAGATATAGAGCTTTACCATATCTTATTTTTGGTGGAATTATAGCAATCACAATCATAACCATAGTTGTGATCAGCGTGAAAGGAGCAAGATAGATGGAAGATAGATTCAGAAAAGGGCAGCTTGTAGCTTACTGTCCGACGGATTTAAGAGGAAAAATCTATAAAGTCGAAATTGGAGTTTTCAGCAAGTATACAAAGGATAAAAAAGGTGCTTTTATCTGGTATCACATGGGTGGAACATGTGCATGTACACCATTGCAACATTTATATCCAGTAGAAAATGACAACTATATTGTCATTGGGCACACATTCAATAGTTTAGACAAGGAGGGAAATGAAAATGGGAATGAAAACACTTAGTGGTAAAAAAGCGGCAAGAACGCTTGAAAGCATGGAAAAAACAGAATTGATTAATTTCACTTTCTTCATAACTGAAAATGGGTACGCTGCTCAAATTCAGGTTGAAGATGAATTTTCGATGATTCTCAGTCACTTGGAGAACCGCAATGAAATAAAGGAAAAGCTAAGAATAAGCAGTGAGTTCTTTACAAAACAGTTTGAGGACATTGTTGACAAATTTGTCAAGCAAGCAACAGGTGAAATGGAAAGAGAAATTGAAAACAGAAAGAAGTCTGTTTCGTAGATTTCATAAAAAAGAGGAGGAACTGTAATGAAACTAATTAACATGAAATTAGAAAATTTCAAGGGAATCAGACATCTTGAAATTCCTTTCAATGGACTCAACAGAGTCTTTAGAGGAACGAATGGTGCTGGTAAATCAACCATTGCTGATGCACAGAGCTGGCTTCTTACTGGAAAAAAGTCTGATGCAAATGAAAATCTAGATCCAAAGACTATTGGACCAGAAGGGTATATACATAATCTTGAACATTCAGTGGAATGCAAATACGAGCTTGATGATAGATCGTTAATTACATTAAAGAAAGTATTCAAAGAAAAATATACGAAGAAAAGAGGATCAACAACATCGGAATTTAGTGGGCATGTCGTTGAATACTACATGGATGATGTGCCTGTCAAACAAAAACAATTCGATGAATACTTGGCCAATATTTTCAAAAGTGCAGAAAACATTCTTATGCTTTCAAACATTAATTATTTTGCAAACATGGACTGGAAAAAGAGAAGAAAGATCTTGCTGGAAATGTGCGGTGATTACAGTGATGACTATATCATTGCCAACAATCCAGAACTTATTGAATTGAAAGGCGTTCTTTTGAAAGATGGAACGAACGATCAATATTACACTGTAGATGAATTCATGAAGATGACAAAGGAAAGAATGAAGAAAACAAATAGTGACATTCAAATGATTCCTGCACGCATAGATGAAGCCAGTCGTGCAATACCTGATGTTTCTTCACTGGATAAGGATTCAATTCAAAACCAAATTGATGGTATTGAGGCTAAAATCAATGAATTAAACATTGAAAAATTATCATTGTCTTCTTCTGATCAGGAAAGAATGAAGCAAGAACGCATTCATGAAATTCAGATGGAAATCAAGGATGCACGTATTGCTTTTGCTGATGAACAGTCCAAGAAATCAAGAAAGTCACAGGAAAATATTAATCTTCTTTCTTCAAAGATAAATGATCTTCAGATTAGACTCAGTGGTATAGATTCAAGAAAGAGAAATGCAGAGAACGATATAAATTATATGATTAATCAGCGCAATAAACTTCTTGAAGAGTATAAAGAAGTCCAAATGAAAGAGTGGGATACTTCTAAAGAGGTTTGCCCAACGTGCGGTCGAGAACTTCCTGCTGAGCAAATAGATGAGCTAAAATCAAAGTTCAATTTAGATAAGCATAATAAATTAACTGAAATCAATAAAAGAGGACAATCTGTTTCTAAGGGAGCCATTGAAGAACAGAAGGCAGCCATTGCTAAATTAGACAAAGAAAAGGAAATTGCTGGATCTGAAATCATTCTATATAAAAAGCAATTGTCTAAACTTGAAGAATCAAAACCTAAGGCTGAATTGTTTGAAAACACTGAAATGTATCATGTTCTTAATCAGAAGCTCCAGGAAGCACAGAACATGATTGTTGATGATTTGAACATTGCAAGAAAACAGGAATTAGAAGATGATATTTCAAATCTTAATGAAGAAAAGAAACTTCGTGAAAAGGAGCTAAGCTTATTTTCAACTGTTGATTATCAGAATAAGCGTATTGATGAACTTAAGAAAACACAAAAAATTCTTTCTGAAAATTACGAAAAGATGGAATTTGAAATTCATTTATGCGAAGAGTTCATAAAGACAAAGGTCAACATGATTACTGAAAACATCAACCAGTATTTCAATAATGTTAGATTCAAGCTATTTGAAACACAGATTAATGGCGGTCTTAAGGAATGCTGTGATGTCATGGTACCTGCAAAAAGTGGTGCTTATGTTCCATTTAATAATGGTTCAAACAGAGGCGCCAACATGAATGCTGGAATTGAGATGATTTCTGTATTAAGCAGATATATTGGAGCGGAGCTTCCTGTATTTGTAGATAATGCGGAATCAGTTGTGGATTTAAACAGTTATGACAACATGCAGATCATTAAGCTTGTGGTTGATGGAAATTATAAGACTTTAACAATGACAGAATAGGGAGGAACAATTTATGGAAAATAACAAAGCAAAAAATGAAGTATCAAAAGCAAATAATAGCTTTTCAAACGTGATGATGAGAAAGGTGGGTGAAATTGCTTCGACTGCTGGCAGTGCGTTGTCAGTAACTGATAAGAGTTTTGCACAAGACATCATTCTTTCTACTTACAAAAGAATGGTAGAAGAAAATATTGATCCTAGCAAAATCAATTTTATGGGATGTAATTTCCCAGGGCAGGTAAAACGCTATGCCAGATTGGGATTGTCACTTAATGAAAACGAAATTTATCTTGATATTAGAAATAATGGTAAATCAGGAAAGAAAGATATCAACATAAAGATGCAATATCAGGGTGAGGAAAAGTTATTAACAAAATTTTGTCAAAAAAATGGTGGAGTTATTAACATCATAAAGGACGTCATAATGGAAGATGAAGAGCTTGTAAGTGCAAGAGATTTTAAGACTGGGAATTATGTTATAACTGACCACAAAATTCCAAATCTTTTGAAAAGAAATATTACAACTGAAAACAAGGACAAACTTATTGGTGCATATGCAATCGCCTATCATAAAGATGGAAGTCAAACTTCTGTGATTATTGACAAGGATAGAATAAATCGTGCAGAAAAAGCTGCACAGACGAAGATTGTTTGGAATAGCGATTACAGAAAAATGGTTTTGAAGACAGTCATACATGAATTATATAAGGAGCTTGCAAAGTTTAATGTTATTCCAGATGAACTGAAAAAAGACTATACTGAAATGATTTTGAATAAAGAAGAAGTTCAATCTGAAATTGATCAAAATGCCAATTCAGAAGTATTTGAAGCTGATTTCAACATCAAAGATGATAATCACAATGAAGATGATCATGAAACAAATTTCAACAAGGATACAGGAGAGGTCATTAATGAAGAACCAATCATTCATCATCAACAAGAAGTAGGAGGACCAGATTTCTGATGAACATCAGATGTGTTGGTTCAGGATCTAAGGGTAATGCTTATCTTGTAACCGATGGATACACCACACTCCTTATCGAGTGTGGACTTCCATTCAGGAAGATACAGGAAGCATGCAAATTCAAAACATCACAGATTGCTGCATGCCTGATTACACATGAACATAAGGATCATTGCCTTTGTATTAAGGAAATCCTGAAGCGTGGAATTGAAACAATTGCAACATGTGGTACATGGCAGGCTCTTGATATAGATCCGTTTCATACACCATATACTTCGATGATCATTCCATATAAGACGATAAGAAAACGTGGAACGTTTGAAATCATGGCATTTGATACCCAGCACGATGCGGCTCAGCCATGCGGCTATCTAATCTATAGCACCGAAACAGGAGAAAAGCTTCTTTATCTTACCGATTCGTACTACTGTAAATATAAATTTGAAGGTCTGACTGACATCATGATTGAATGTAATTATGATAATCAGACGTTGTTCAATAGCAATGATGTTGCTTCACTGAAAAAGCGTGTCCTTCATTCTCACCTGTCTTTAGAAAACTGTATTGAGTTCCTGAAATCAAATGATCTTAAGAGAGTTGATTGTATTCATCTTATCCATTTGAGTGACAGAAACAGCGATGAAGAAAGAATGAAAACAAAGGTGGCCGAAGCTACTGGCAAAAGGGTGGAGGTGTTCTGATGAAATATAAATTTGTGAAGGAGTATGAACATTTTAATCTTTGGATCAATACAAGAAACGGATGTCATGAGTGCTTCTGGAAAGAGATTGATCCAAACAAGAAGCCTATAAAGAAAGAGAGTGAAAATGATGGATAAAATATACAATAACCAATTAACTGGAAAACTCATTGGCTGTGGAAAACACATAGGTTTTAAATACTACATAGTAACCTTTGGCACTCATCCATGTGCCTATGTAATGATACATCCTGGAAATGATCTATATGGAGTTGACTATACATATATCAACGGAATTGCCTGTCATGGGGGACTAACTTATTCCGATAACTTTGTCCAACTTAAAAATATGAAGTTAGTAGGTGGATGGTTCATCGGTTGGGATTATGCTCATGCTGGCGATTTTGTCAAGTGTACTCCCTTTTCTGAAGAAATTGGTGGAAAGAAATGGACAATAGATGAAATAAAAATGGAATGCAAAAATGTGATTGACCAGATTATTAGAGGAGATTATGAGATATGGAAGGATTAGAAAGAAGAATATATTCACCTTGGGCTTTTACGGAAAATGAGTTTGAAAAAGGACGTATGAATCATGATATTTATAACGAGCTAAAGTCAAAATATATAATTTTTAGAAGTGATATTAAAATAATTGATGGTGTTGATATTTGTTTTGATGACTATGACATTGTCATTAGAAGAAAGCCTGGATATCATCATTCTGTGTATTATGTATATAAAAACGCACCTAAATTAAGTGTGGCTGAATTAGCACTGATATGCGATGGTGGTAATCTATGCTTTGGACATAGACTTGAAAGTAATCAAGATGGCCTCATGATAATACGCGTTTCAGAGGATTAATCACTTTTAATTCTTTCGTCATCCTTCTCATATCACTTTCCATTCAATTATATCACGTCATTTTATAAATCAACCAGAAAGGAGTCAGCGTAATGAACAGATACGATAAGGGCTACATATCACTGTATCGAAAATTCAAGAATTGGCGTTTTTACAAGAATGACTCTATCAAGGCTGTATTCATTCACTGTCTTCTTTCAGCATACTGGAAGGATGAAGTCATAACCGAATATCGAGGGAAGAAGCTGGATCCTCCCATAAAGGTTCCACGTGGAAGTTTTGTGACATCAAGAAGAGTAATGGCTAAAGAATTGGATAAAACAGAGGGACAAATCAGGGAAGCATGGTCAAAATTATCATCAGACAATTTACAACCCACTGATACAACCAAGTCTTCAACCCATGAAATAGATTTAACTACAACCCAGTTATATACCATCATAAAAGTACGTAATTACAACGAATTTCAACCTTTATTAGATGTCTTACAACCCACTGATAATGATATTAAAAACCCACAGTATAACCCAACAGTACAACCACAATTAAATAATATAAATATAAATAAAGATAAAAAAGATATAAAAGATAGAAGCACTGGCGTGCGTTCAAATTTCAATTCTTTAACACTTAAATTATTAAAAAATGGATTCATCAATGATGATGATATTCCTGAAGTCTTTGATGAGATGATAAATAAATTTCTTGAGGAATATTCGTTCAATCATGTTGCTGTAGTTCTTAATTATGTTCTTCGCAAGACAAAGAACAAACAGATCAATCATAAATATACATATCTAAAGAAATCTCTTACGGACAATCTAGCCAAAATGCTGAAAATGATTGACCAGGAAAGTGCATCTGAAGAAAGTCAGGCACCAATCAAAATAAACAATGAAGAATTAAATGTTCTTCTGGATCAGCTAAGGGAGGGAAAACTATAATGGCACATATATCGCTTGCAAAAATGAACTTATATGATGATCTTAATGAGAATATAGAAAACTGTAAAACGGACATCACAAAACATGATGAGATGCTTGATTTTCAGTTTAAAATTATTCGCGTTCTGCACTCAAATGACAAAGTGTTTACCACAATCATGTCTGATATTATCAATATTGAGAGAAAACATATGAGGGAAATAAAGATGCTAAAAAGTTTTCTTCTCTTAAATTTCATCATTCTAGCAGCTATCTTTGGAGTCCTGATGTTCATTGTGTTGGAGGTGTTATAGATGAGTGGATACTTCAACTATCGCAATCATAGAAGCTATAGCAAGTATAGAAATGAAAAAGTCTATCTGGATGGCATCAAGTTCGACAGCAACCGCGAATGTCAAAGATATATTGAACTCAAGACGATGTTAAACGCTGGCCTCATAAAGGATTTGGAACTCCAGAAGAGGTTTGTCCTTCAGGATGGATATGAAATGCAGGGAAAGAAAATAAGACCAATTACATATGTTGCTGATTTTGTGTACTTCGACATCGAAAAAAATAAGACAGTTGTCGAGGATGTCAAAGGCATGCGTACAGATGTTTATAAAATGAAAAAGAAGATGTTCGAGTATAGATATCAGATACCTATCACTGAAATATAGAAATTAATAAAAAACTGAAATGGAGGAACTTAAATATGAAAGGATTAAAGGAAGCGGTCAAGATTACCGTCAGAAAAGCGAACAGAGAGCTTTACAATTTCTGTGATCTCGCGTTCAAGATTATGAAAGATGATCATACAGCCAAGATCATCAACATCAACAAGCAGCTTTATGTCGTTGGATATAATCATGCTATGAAGTTGTACATCAATCGTGAAAGCAAGTTCATGGATGAAGTGCTGTTCGAAAGTGCAGGATACTACCATCTTTCGAAGAATGCAGACAACACATATGAATTAACTCTGGACAAGGTCATTGTGTACGAGGCCATGCTAGGAAAGTATTCTAAATTCAATGAAGAACTTATCATCGAGAAGATTGATCATGTCATTCAGAATATGTCCAGTCCACAGACATGTCAGTTTACAAAGGTTAGCGATTTGAAGGTGGCAACCATTGCGACAACCTTAGGTCTATGGGTAAAGGACAACGATGTCAAGTATCTCAATGTTCTATCGCCAGTTGAAGGATTCAAATATGAAAATATGCTTATCCTTGAACACTGCATTGAAACAGGACCAGCAGAGGTCACTCATACATACTTGGTCATGAATTTCGACAATACGCCTGTCGTTCCCGAAGTGAACTATGAAGAACAGATGCAGCTTGCTCTTGACGATCATCCAGAAGAGAATCTTCTAAGCGAAGAATACATCAAGGAAGTTGAAGGTGAAAGCGTTCAATATGAATCCGATGAAAAGGTAGACTATCCGGAAATGAATGATGACCAGGAGGAAACATTCGATGATCAAAATGTTATTGACGATGCTGAAGACATTGCCGACATGATAACTCAGCTTGAATATGATGATCAGACAGATTCCATTTCATTCGATGATAGACCTATGGATGATGACATTGCTCAGCCATCAATCTTCAATGACAGTCTTGATCCATTCATGGATGGGCCAACGTTTTAAGAATTGTTAATTTTTTGAATGAAAGGAGATAGAATTGATGAAAAACAATCTAGAGGCACTGAATAATCACTTGTTTGAAGAGATGGAAAGATTAAATGATGATGATCTTACAGCTGAGCAGCTGCAGCAGGAAATCGAAAGATCCAAGGCAATGGCCAATATTGCAACCAAAATCATTGATAACGCCAATCTGGGGCTTGCAGCTGAAAAATTAAAGGTTGAATATGGAAGAAGAGATGTCGTTCTTCCGGTCATGCTGGAGCATAAGGAATGATGCGATATACGCAGGAGATGTGTCAGTATATAAGAGAGATTGCCGGGGGCAGATTGTGCAAGGAAATTGCTGATATGTTCAATGAAAGATTTGGGACAAATGTTACTGCATCTCAAATCAAGAACTTCAAGTCAAATCATGGAATCATATCTGATAGATCAAACATCGATTATAAAAAGAAGGTCTACTACAATAGAATTCTTACCGATGAGCAGATTGCCTATCTGAAGTCCATTTATAAAGGCATAAGCAATAGGGAGTGCACCAGGATGATGAATGAAAAATTCAATCTCAGCCTAAGCTGTGATCAGATAAAGGCTCAAAAGGCTAGATTGAAACTTAATTCAGGACTTAGTGGAAGATTCGAAAAAGGATACAAGTCTGATTATCGTTTCAAAAAAGGTGAAAGAAACTCTATAGATACAGAATTCAAAAAAGGAAACAAGCCTCATAACTGGTGTCCTGTTGGAACTGAAAGAGTAAAGGCGGATGGCTATGTTTATGTAAAAGTAAAAGATGAACGCGGAAAGAAAAATGGCCATAAGATTAATTGGAAGCAAAAACATATAATCCTATGGGAAGAAGCCTATGGACCTGTTCCAGAAGGTTTGTGTTTGATATTCCTGGATAACAATAAGCTGAATGTTAATCTTGATAATCTTGCCTGTGTCACACTCGCTGAAAGATTGATAATGTGTAAAAAGCATCTAATATATGATGATCCTGATCTAACAAAAACTGGAATAAGCATAGCTAAACTACTTGCAGCGACCTATAAGAAGCAAAAAGATTAAGAAATTAAGGTTAATGAATGCTAACAACCTTTCACTAACCTTTCTTCTACCTCGCATTATAATGAAAGGAATGATGAAAATAAATGGGAATTTGGATTAGAAGTCAAGATAAAGATGATTTATTTTATGCTAAAATAGTAGAAATTTGCAAACGCAAAAATGATTATGCTGTTTTATTGAATGGCATTGAAAAAGGAAGATACTCAAGCAAAGAAAAAGTAATAAAAGTGATTGATATGATTAACGAGAAAATAGAAATGAACGAAGCAATTAAAATTATAGGAAATATTGGTTTGAATTATTTGGAATCAAATGGCATTCATTATAACTTTGTTTTCCAAATGCCACAAGATGATGAGGTAAAAGTGTGAATGAAATCATTGAAAGATTAAGAAAGCTGAGTGAAAGTTTAAGACAGACACAGGCATTTGATAATTTAAATCAATTAGATAAAGATATTGATGAAATAGAAAAGATATTTGATAAAGCGACACCTAAAAAAGCAAAACCTATGTATCTTCCATTGGTCTCCACTCCTTATCGTTGCCCTTGTTGTGGCACTTTAGTAAGAAGTGAAATAGAAAAATTTAATTACTGCCACAATTGTGGTCAGGCGATAGATTGGTGTGAATGATAATGAAAATAAAAGCAGAAAGGAAAAATAGTTTAATAGAATTAGAAACAGACAGTGTTAAATTAATTAATTTCTTCTATTATTTGCTAAAAACATTTAGATTTGAAATTAAATATATTGATTGGAGTGATGAAGATGTTGAATAAACTTAAGTATAAAATAAGTAAAATAAGAAAAATGTTTGAAATGAATTGCCCTGATTGTGGCGGAATAATGAAATATGAGTTTTATGACCCTGTGCATAAAGTAGATGTATTTAAATGTCAAGACTGTGAAAAGGAGTGGGTTTGATTATGACTAAAAAAGAATGTGAAACTGCATTAAGTAAATTATGGGATAACACTTTTGGAACTGATTGCATAACAGGCGAAGATTTAGATAAATATGTAGATGTAATTGATGGTTTGATTCAATACGTATTTAATCCACAACCATACAAATTTGAAGAACTAAAAGAAGGAATTTGGGTATGGGATGACGGTGAAAAATGTTGTTTTAAGTGTAATCCTGCAATAAGTACAGATATGGCTCAATGTGTAACTTATAATGCTTTTTGGTATAACTGCGGAGAAGATGAAGATGAATTCTTTGAAGAATATGATGAATTTGAAGAAGGACGTTTCTTCCCGGTTACAAAGGCATTGGAGTATCAAAAATGAGAGTTGATGAACATATACCAGTGTCTATATCAATAAAACATAAAAAAGATAAGACAATCATAGAACTGGATAAAGACTGTGAACTTAGATTATATATTGCACCAGATTCTAGAAATAATGGTGTGATAGTATTTTCAGAAAAGGAAGTGAAAGACAATGATTAAGAATTGTTTGAATTGCAAACATTGTAGTCAAAATAAATATACAACTAGTGAATATTATGGATTTAGATGTGAAATAAAAAGAAGATATTTTGATTATAATTTTAAGCAATTAATAAAGGGGATACTATGTCTTTTCTATGAAGAAAAGGAAGTGAAAGATTTTGGATAAAATAGATTTGATGAAAGAATTGATAAATCTATATCAGCAAAGAGAATTCGTTCAGCTTCCTTGTACGCAGCTGATTATAGATAAATATATAAAGAAGCTTGAATTAAAACTAAAAGCATTGCTGTAAACAAAAAAATCGAGAGATCACTCTCGATTTGACTTAAAAACATTTGCTACATGGCTCAAATCCTCTTGATTTTGCTTCGCTTAGACTAATTTGTCTAGCTTTATTAGGATCCATTCTTCCACAGTTTGGTTTGCTGTGATATTTAGTTCCCGTTGCAGAAAGCCAAACTTGTCCTCCAACTGGAGTGCTTTCTACACTGCTGTTAGATGAACTGTTTGATGATTTATTTGAACTGCTAGAAGAACTGCTCTTTTTTGAAGTATTGCTTGACTTCTTGCTTGAACTAGAAGATTTTGAAGAACTTTTCTTGCTGCTTGTACTGCTTGTAGAACTTGACGAACTTTTAGAACTGCTAGAAGATCCTTTGTTTTCAAATTCTGTCTTAACAACTTTTCCATTCAAAGTATATGTATAGCTATATTTTGAAGGTGTCATTGTACTGGTGTTTGGATATGTAATAATTGCTGTGAAGTCTGTGCATCCACCGGCCTTTCTGATTGATTCTTCCATATCTGCTTGCTTTCCAGTACGATTCAAGGTACTGTTCTGTGGCGTTATGTTATATGCGTTTGAAACACCACCTAGACTATCAGCAATAACATGGCCTTCATCAAGATCAGATGCTTCAACTCCAGCAACCTTTGCTTCATCTCCACAATATCTTCCTGAAGAATTGACATCTTCAGTATTATCGTTCTGTAGTACTATCTTTTTTGCAACAACCTTAACGAGCTGTCCATGTTCATTTGTAAAAGCCCAGTATTCTCTATCACCGTAGCCGATGTCAACGGCCACATTTGCCTGTCTGCTTCCAGAAAGACTGCAATAATTCACGTCAACGATTTTATAACCATCAAACATATCATCGTTTGAAGTCGTGCTATTTGATGTTGATTTATCAGATGATGTTGCATTGTCTGCAGAAGAGTTTTTTGTAGATTCTGTTTTCTCTTTAGCATCATCAGTAGTATTGCTTGTTTTATCTTCCTTATCAACAGAAACATTTTCAGTTTGAGGATCATCTGCTGTTGTGATTTCAGTGGCTTCAGGAGTCCATGGACTTACACCAACAAAAACTAGAGAAGCTACAACAAGTGCTGATAATATCCCATACAGTTTCTTTCTTGAAAGAGCTAAAATATCTTTCTTTTTAGCGTATACAAGAACCGCAACAGGGACAAACAGGCATCCAATCATAAGGATTGGCTGATTCAATCCCATAGAAATGCTTGTGACAATCAATAATAATAGAAAAATTGTTATGATTGCCCTTAAAATAACCTTTAATTTTCTCATGAATATTCCTCCCATACTTTCTCATGATAGCATGGATAGAATGAAAATAAAAGAAATATCAAAAATTGACAAAGGAGTTGAATTCATTTATGAATCATTTTGTTTTATATGCTTTTGCTGCATTAGGTATTATCGAAACGGCAATCTTGGTCGTTGGTGGAATCATCATAATCGCTTCTATAAAGAATGCCAAAGAAGAATAGAATTATTCGTTTCATGTTTTATTAAAATATAGAATCCAGGAGGTAATGGAATGTCAAAGTGGTATAGTGATGAAGAAAAACAAATCATTGAAAAGGTAAAGGAATATCTTAAATGCATTAGAACTCTAAAACAGGAGAGGCTGTCACTGAAGTACGAATATGATGATATTCCATTGCCTCAGTCACCGAATATTGGTGATGAAATGTTTGGAGGTTCTATCAGATCAAAGGATCATCAGCTTAATTCAAAAATAATGCGACGAGAGCTGCTGCTGAAACGTATAGAAATGTTCGATGAAGTTATAGATAAATTTACACTTGTACTCTATATGTTGAAAGGTGGCCAAAGAACAATAATAAATTGTTTTGTTGATTCGAGAGGATATAGTGAAATGATCAGAAAATTAGAGGAAATGTATTTCATCAACGAAAGAGCATATTCGAGAAATATTAACAATATTTGTTTAGAACTATCAAAGTACATTGATTATGAAAATCCACCGAAAATTAATGAACTGAATAAGAAGTTTAATGAATATGTCAAATCAATATCCTATTAAGGAGCCATATATGTGGTTCTTTTTTTGTTTTGTTATGAAGTACAAAAATGTAATATTTTTTATTGTTTTGTTTGAACATATTTCATTCTGTGTTAATATTATATATACAAAAAGGGGTAAGAAAAACATGGGAAATGAACAAAAAGCGGTGGATATTGCAAGATATATTATTAATAAATGCCACGAAAACGATTTTTTAATATCGAATTTAAAATTACAAAAGCTATTATATTTTGCTCAAGGGTATTCTCTGGCATTAAATGATGAGCCTTTATTCAAAGAAGAAATTGAAGCATGGGATTTTGGTCCAGTTGTTCCAGAAGTTTATAGAGAATTTAAAATGTTTGGAGCTAACGAAATTCCTGAAATCAAAACGTATTATGATACAAACTTTGATAGTGATACATTTCTTGAAGAAGTAGAATTTACAACTGATATATTTTCAGAAGTTCAAAAAGTTATTATGGATGCTGTTATTAAACAATTAGGTAGATTTTCTGCAAACAGATTAGTGACTATAACACATGAGCAAGCTCCATGGATAAACTCATATAGCAAAAATAGCCCGTCTATCATATCGAAAAAAGATATAAAGACTTATTTTAAAGGATATTTGGGAAAGTAGGATTGCTATGGCAGATGAAAATAATGAAAATATAAATATAGAAGGTATTTCAGAAGCATTAAACACATTAGGAAAAGTTTTATTGAAATTGTCAGGTGGTAGTCTCATATCTGGTGAAAATGATAATTTAAGCAGTATTGAAAAAATAAAAATAAATTTCAGAGATTTAATAAATGAACTTGCAAAATCAACAAAAGAATTTGATCCATCTTATTTTATAGAAATTTTAAACAAATATTTAACTAAAGATAAGAGATTACTATATTCTGAGTTTACTTTAATTATTATTAAATACAATGAATCGAATTCAGGAGATCAAGCAGTTGGAACAATAATTACTAATTTAGAAAACTGTATAAGTTTTGCTATGGATGAACAAAATAGTATTGATGATGTAGTGAAAAAAACACTTATTAAATTATGGGATCATGCTAATTTAGCAAGTAATCAGTATAACTATTTTATGACAACAGACGATGTCTTTTCTGCAAAACTTAATCCATTACTTAATCCAAAAATTGATGAACTTAAAGAGCAGTATTCAACACTAGAAAATGAAGTAAGTAGTGCAAGTACAGCATTGAAGGACTCCATTAAAGAAGTTCAAAATACTAAATATAAAATTGTTTCAGATATCATTGGTCTTATTTCCATTTTTGTTGCAATTTCATTCGTATTGTTTGGTGGAATGACATTACTTAATAATTTATTTGATTTTTCAAATATGAGATATGTTCCTGTTACTGAAATGCTGTGTTTAGGATCATTAATCGGCATAATTTTAATAGCAATTATCTATGCATTTATGGTATTTATTCTTAAATTATTGGAAAAGCCATATAAGGATAAGCCTGCATTAAATTGGTTGTTAGGAATTATAATATCCATTTTAGTAATCATTTGTTGTTTAACTTTCTTTGAATGGAAAAATGATACACATATTAATACATACAATGTTCAAGAAACAGTTAATCAAAACAATGAAACCAAACAAAATACACAGAACGATGATAAAAATACAGTTATACAAAAATCTGATAAAATTTTGAAATAATGTCTGCAAAACGCAGACATTTTTATTATATTTTTAATATTTTGTAAAAAATGTCCGTACTTTGTCCGGAGTTTGTCTGTGTTTTGTCCGTAGATTGTCAGTGATAAAGTATGCTATTATGTTATCGTAGAAAAAATTCTACAGAACAGTTCCTCTCATCTGTTCCTAAGAGATCATCAGAAATTGACTGATGGTCTTTTTATTTTATAAAACGGCATCACTTTTAAGCAGTAAATAAATTACATGCAATAATCAAAAATATGTCATTTTTCCAACTTAAAATAAAATTAATATTTATTTCGCATGTGATGTCGTTTTATAATATAAGAAAAATATTGAGAGGTGTAATAAAATGATTAATTGGGATGAAAAGACTGAGCTACAAAAAGTAATATCTATTTTTGAATATGACATAAAGGTAGCACTAGATAATGCATTGCAATATAAATATCTTTTAAAACTTTTTAATGATAACTTTGAATTTGTAAATAAAGCTCCGGTCTTCTTTTCTAGAACAATATCTTCATGTATGTATAGTTTAATTATGCGTTCAGCAAGGATATTTGATGAAAGTAAAGATAGCTATGGTTTCAAAAAAATATTGAATAAAATAGAAATGAATTATTCAAAGGATAAAAATATGCTTAATGTAATAAGCGTAATTAAAAATGAATATGCAGGTTATGAATATATTTTTAATAATATTAGAATACTAAGAGATAAAATATATGCACACAATGATCGTAAGATGTATAGGAATGGTGATTGTTATTCTGAAGAAGAAGCTATAGATAGTTTTAATCATGACGACTTTGAAAAAGTTTTAAGATGGGCTTTTAATGCTTGTTGTTCAATCGAAAAAGCATATGGTGATGATGTATTCCCCTATAATGAATTAGTTAATGATGTTATTAATTTAGTTAATAAATAATCAGGAGGTGGTGATATGACTTGAAAGACAAACAGGAGATGGCATATGAGGATTACATAAATGGGATGAAATATAAAGACATCGCCAAGAAGTATGATGTTTCTATAAGTGCTGTTAAGTCATGGAAATCACGATACTGGAAAGATAAAAAGTTGCAACCAAAAAAGCAAAGGTTGCAACCAAAAAAAGTTGCAAAGAAACAGGCTGAAAAGATAGCCGAAAACATGGTTTATGAAAATGGAGAGCTGGATGAAGAACGCCAGCTCTTTTGCATTTACTATCTGAAATATTTCAACCAGGTAAAAGCTCTGCTTAAGATTCGACCGGATTATAAATATGAATCAGCATGCGTCATAGCCAACAGACTTATGAAGGAAGAAGCAGTTCAAAAGGAAATCAGGAGGCTTAAAAAGGAAATGTTCACGGAAGCACTTCTTGATCCGCACGACATTGTTCAAAAATACATAGATATTGCATTCTATGATGCTACTGATTACGCAACTTTTGATGGAAACAAAGTAAGGCTTAAAGATAGTTCTAAAGTTGATGGAACAATCATCCAGGAAGTGAAACAGGGTCGTGATGGTATTTCAATAAAGTTTGCTGACAGGATGAAAGCATTAGATTGGTTAACCAAGCACCTGGATATGGCCAATGACGAACAGAGAGCCAAGATTGAACTGATTAAAGCACAAACTGAGAAGCTCAATCGTGATTCATCAGGTGATGATCCAGAAGATGATGGAGTGATTATTATCAATGACATCTAATGGTAGTAAAAAAACAGTAAGATTATCTGATATTATCATTCCCAAGTATCAGCCTCTTGTAAATGATAAGGATCATATGCACAAGATCATTGATTCAGGACGTGCGGGAACAAAATCTTCTTTCATTGCTATTCTTGCTGTTTGGATGATTGTTTCAACACCTCAGACAGCTGTTATATTCATGAGAAAGCATCACAACAAGCTGAGAAAAACAGTCTATAAGGAAGTCATTCGTGCAATCAAGCGTCTTGGGTTGAGCAAGAAAATGTTCATCATCAAGAAAAGCCCGATGGAAATTACTTACAAAAAGAATGGCAACACAATCTACTTTACTGGTTCCGATTCTATTGATGACACCAAAGGTATGATTGATGAAGAAAGAGTCATTCGTATGGTTTGCTTGGATGAGCTTACAGAATTCTTCGACAGTGGTGAGGGAGAAGATGAATTATCTAATATAGAAGCTACATTCGTTCGTGGTAATGATGAGCATTTTGACATGTATTATCTTTTCAATCCGCCAAAAAATGCCAATGCACCTATCATGAGATGGGTCAAGAGAATGGAAAAGCGTGAAGACTGCATTCACATTCACAGCGATTATAGAGATGTTCCAATTGAATGGCTTGGTAAAAAGCTGATTGCAGCTGCTGAAGCAATGAAGAAAGCTAATCAGACACTTTACGAGTGGATTTGGTTGGGATTGTGTTCTGGATCAGCTGAAACAGTATATTACATGTTTAAAAAAGAGATGATCATCAATTCAAAGAGTTTTGAAGATCTCATTCATGTTGGAATTTCTATTGACTATGGTCAGCTGAATGCAACAACATACCAGGCATTCGGATTAAATCAATCAACAATGAAAATTGAAGGCATGGATGAATACTATCACAGTGGTCGTGAAAGTGGAACACAGAAGCCACCAAGTGAATATGCCAAAGATTTTGTATCATTCTATAAATATATTGAAGATCTCATGAATGGTGGAAAGATTGGTGGCCAGAGAAAGAAGATAGAGGCAGTATTCATAGATCCATCAGCAAGAGGACTTGCTGAAGAAATAAAAAGAATACTTCCTGAAGCAAGAATTGTTCCAGCAGACAATAGAGTTGCTTTGGGAATCGAGAGAACACAAAAGATGTTCTCTTTTTTTAAGCTCTTTTTAAACAGGACTCAGGAGCATCTTATTGATGAGATGGACCTGTACAAATATAACAAGGATTTGCTGGATAAAGGCAAGGAAGAAGTCATCAAGCAGAATGACCACTGCTGTGATGCACTTAGATATTACATCATGGGTATGTGGAAATATCTTAAGATGCTGCTTCCATACACGGAAAGGGGTGATAAATAGGTGAATATAAAAGACAGTACTAAAAAAGACTATCTAAAGGAAAGAACAGGAATCCAAATGGCTGTTTCATCAAAAATGATGGAAGCCCTGAGAAAATGGAAAAAAGCTTATATAAATGAATCAGAATGGGTCAGTGAGAAAATTCCAAGTCTTGAGCTTCCGTCCTCTATCGCAAGCGAAGTTGCTCGTCTTGTGACAGTGGAAAGCGAAGTCAATCTATCTGGATCAGCAAAAGCTGACTATATTAGTTCTTGCTTGGAACAGTATACAAGCAATAAAAAGAACATTATCGAAACAGCCTGCTCAATTGGTGGGATGTATTTCAAGCCATTCTTTGATGGAGATGAAGTTCTTATTGATTTTGTTTACCAGGATGAAGCTATTCCTTTCAGATTTGATGGAAAAGGAAATGTAACAGGAGTCATATTTCCAACGTTTCTATTCAAGAACAATAAGCGCTATACAAAACTTGAAATTCATG
>OIZU01000477.1_pt1 | contig 32234 bp, 23 predicted proteins | sample 1588661 | NCBI WGS metagenome assembly OIZU01 (sample SAMN03283257) | human gut metagenome | biome: human-associated habitat; material: feces | host: Homo sapiens | place: USA | collected 2013 | reverse complement strand
TCGCAAAAAAGCCACTAAACCCCGTCCCCATTGGTCTATTTCATCCAGACAAAATCATACCCCTTTAAAACCGGATCTTTCACTTCTATAATCTCACCATTCACCAGATTTCTGAAAATGCCTTCTTCCTGCATCCACGCTGTCTGCTCTCTCTCACTGAAATTAAACAGTGCTATGAAACGCTCGCCCTTATATTCTCTAAGTATTCCTAAAATGCTGTCATTGTGAACATCATAAGTATACACTTCCGCTTCCTGAGAAAAGATTTTTTCTTGTCTTCTAATCTGTTCCAGGAGGTTCAACATCTGGAATAATTGTCCCTGTACGGTAGAAAGATCTTTCCTCTTATCTGCAAGTGTCCACTGGAATGCTCCTCTGTGGAGATACCGTGAATCAGATACTTTTTCAGGATTTTCTTTGTAACTATAATCATTTACCTGTCCTAACTCATCTCCACTATAAAGCATCGGAATTCCCGACTGTGTCAACATATAAGCATGCAACATCAAATCTTCCTGTATCGCTATCTGCATTTTCTCTTTGTTGCCTTCAAATCCCGCTGCTTCAATTCCACACATAGACGCTGTCGTTCCGCAAAATCTTGCATCTTGTGTTACAGGATCGTCATTATATAATTCTCCGCGGCTGGCACTTCCTTCTATCTTTCCTGTGAAATAATCATTCAGATAACGTTTATGAGAAGGCTCTTCCATTCCCCATTGCTTCATGGTATCAAAATCAAGTCCCCAGCCAATATCATCATGGCAACGAAGATAATTTAAAAATGTATATTGCTTCGGCAAACGACTTACAATGTCCATCTGCTTCTTCAAAAGCCGGGTATCTCTTGTTGCAATACTGTTCCACGTTGTTGCCATTGTTGTAACATTATATAGCATATGACATTCTGGTTTTTCAACTGTCCCAAAATACGGTACCACCTTTTCCGGCTCCATAACAACTTCACCGAGCAGTATCACACTCGGGCAGACGATTTCCGCAATCATGCGCATCATTCTTACAATTGTATGTACTTCTTTCAGATTTCGGCAACTCGTTCCAAGTTCTTTCCAAATATAGGGAACTGCATCAATTCGGATGATATCCATTCCCTGGTTTGCAAGGAAAAGGAAATTATACATCATCTCGTTAAATACTCTTGGATTGCGGTAATTTAAATCCCACTGATACGGATAAAATGTCGTAAGCACATAATGCCCGATTTCCGGAAGCCATGTAAAGTTTCCAGGTGCTGTTGTCGGGAACACCTGTGGAACTGTTTCTTCATATCTTGCCGGAATCTCTCCGTTATCATAGAAGAAATATCTGCTCATATATTCCCCTTCACCGGCTCTTGCACGCTTTGCCCACTCATGTTCCTCTGAAGTATGATTCATCACAAAATCCATGCACACATTCATATCATTTTCATGACATTTTTCTGTCAATCTTGCCAGATCTTTCATCGTTCCCAGGTCCGGCCTCACCTTCCTGAAATCTGCCACTGCATATCCGCCATCTGATTTTCCTTTCGGAGTATCCAAAAATGGCATAAGATGAATACAATTTACATTACACTCTTTTAAATATGGTAACTTTTTCTCTACACCTTTCAGATTGCCGGCAAAGTTGTCAATGTATAACATCATGCCAAGCATTTCTTTTTCTTTAAACCAGTCAGGATTCTTCTCTTTCTTAGCATCTCTCTTTTTTAATTCTGTGCCACGCTTTGAATAATAATCATACATCTGCTTACAAAGTTCTGCATACATTGCATCATTTCCATACGACTCCATGTAAAGCCAGCGCAGTTCATCCTGATGCTTTTCCATACGCTGCGTAAATATTTTTTCTATATTATTCACATTTCTCATCTGATATATTTATTCCCTCACAAAACAATACTGATATGCCTGATATTCTCCCAATTCCACAGGCAATGGCATACCTCCATACATAAGTGCTGAGCCGGTATACCTTTTTCCACTTTTCTCTTCCCGATACACGGCTGCTTCTTCAAGTCCTTGAAGCTTAACATAATTTACTGTCATATTTCCGTGGATTGCCTGCATTACTATATTTAAAAGTACTTTGCTCTGCTCTTTTTCATCAGTATAAACAAACTCCCATGCACAGATTTCTTCCTCTGTCGGATTCGATAACCGATAATATAATCCGTTCTGAATGATTGGTGCATAGCTTTTATATTCTGCAATCTGTTCTCTGATTTCCTGTTTCTCTTCTTCCGAAAGTTTCATAAGATTCAGCTCATATCCAAAGGTTCCGGACATTGCCACAACTCCTCTTGTGTGAAGCGGAGTTTTTCTTCCTGTCTGGTGATTCGGAACCGCTGATACGTGGGAGCCAACTACCGACACCGGATAGCCAAAGGATGTTCCATACTGGATTTGTAGTCTGTCAATTGCATCTGTATTATCGCTGCACCAGATTTGAGGAGTATAATACATCATCCCTGCATCAAATCTTCCACCTCCGCCACTGCAGCCTTCAATCAAAAGATTCGGGTATCTCTGTACAAGACGCTCCAGAAAATCATAAAGTCCCAGCACATAATCATGTAACACTCTTCCCTGGTCTTTCGTTGTCACTGAATAGATGTCCATCAAGCTTCTGTTCATATCCCATTTTACATATTCAATATTTCCCTGATCTAATACCTTGCAAATCTGACTATAAATTTCATCTACAACTTCTTTTCTTGAAAAATCAAGTACGAGCTGATTTCTGCTTCTGACCGGCCTTCTTCCCGGAATCGTCAATGCCCAATCCGGATGTTTTCGATAGAGCTCACTATCTTCTGAAACCATCTCCGGCTCGATCCAGATACCAAACTTCACACCAAGAGCATTGATTCTCTCTATCAGATTTCCAAGTGTACCGCCAAGTTTCTTTTCATTCACAAACCAATCACCCAGTCCGCTGTTGTCATCATCACGTTTTCCAAACCAGCCATCATCCATAACAAGCATATCAATTTTTACTTCTTTTGCCGCTTTTGCAAGCTCATAGATTGTATCTCCCGTGAAATCAAAGTAAGATGCTTCCCAGCTATTGATCAAGACAGGACGAACCTGCTCTTTATATTTTCCTCTGCAAATGTGCTGTCTGATACACTGATGCAGATTCTGAGATAATTGGTTCATTCCTCGTGAAGAATAGGATAATATTACTTCCGGTGCCTTGAACATCTCATTTTTCTCTAGCGGATAATGAAAAGCTTCCTCCTGAAGTCCAAGCATCATTCTCGTCTGATTTAATTGATCCTTTAACACTTCCCCTTGGAAGCATCCACTGTATACAAAGGACATCGCATAACAGTTTCCTTTATCTTCTGTCGTTTCTCTCTCAGCAAGGATCATCATCGGATTATACTGATGGCTGGAAGTCCCCCTGACACTTCCGATTTTCTGTGTTCCATGCACTACCGGAACTCTCTGGACATTTCTTTCCATTGCATGTCTTCCATAAAATGTAAGAAGCTCATACTCCCCATAAAGGAAATCTAAACTTGCAGACTCTATTTTGTTCAGATAGATTTTCCCATTACTTTCATTTTTTATGCACACACTTCTTGTAATAATATCCAACTTTGAAAGAACACCATAAAGCAGAATCACCTTAACTCCTGTTACTTGATCTTCCATCAAAATTTCCAGTGTCTGCGCTTCTTTATCACTTGCATATACTGCCGGAAGTCCTTCCAGATTATATTTTCCGTCAAAGATTGTATGACTCTTGTATCGAATATCACAGCTCATGCTTCCGTCTGCATTTTCAACTACAAATGCGGTGCTTCTGAAATCACCATTTCCATAGCAAGGAAACTCCTGCGGGAGTGTGTCCATAGAATAAGTACGATCTTCTCCTGCATCATACGGATTTCCTGAAAATCCTCTGTCATAATGTGTCAGAAGATAATCCATACATCCTTCTGTCTTTTTTCCATAATACAGATGAAGCAAAAATCCATAATGATCCACCTGCATCTGATATGTTGTATTTTTTGTCTGTAATGTAAATGTTCTATCTTTCTCGCAATATATAATTCCCATACCTAAAATACTCCTGTTTTCCATTTTAGCGAAGCAAGGGGTTCATTACTTTTTGGCTCCTGCTTCGCTATTTTTACTGTTCACACTATGTGCTGCCAGAAACTTATTTCTAATTTTTATTATTTCACCGCTCCGTTTACAACTCCATTGAGGATATGCTTCTGACAAATCAGATAGAATACCAGAATCGGAAGCAATGCCAACAGATAAGATGCAAATGCCAGATTATAGTTTGTTCCAAACTGTGTCTGGAAGGTTAACTGTGCCAATGGCAGTGTATTTCCGCTTCCTGAGCCTGACATAATTACAAGTGGTGTCATTACATCGTTCCATGTGCCGAGTGCTGTCAGAACTGCAACTGTCGCATGCATTGGTTTCATAATTGGAAATACAATTTTCCAATAAGTTTTCCATGTGCTTGCACCATCCACGCAGGCTGCCTCTTCCAATGCCAACGGGATATTCGTCAGATATCCGGAATAAAGCAACACATTCATCGGCATATAGAATACAACATACAGAATAATAACTCCTGCCCTGTTCGCCAGCCCCATCTGTGCTGTCTGCTTTACAACAGGCATCATCAAAATTGCAAATGGAACAAACATTCCGCTGACAACATAGAAATAGATGAATTTATAAAATTTACTCTTTTTATTTCTTCCGATTGCATATCCGAGAAGAGAATGAATCAGAATGGAAAGTACAACTGTTACAAGCGTGATAAGCACACTGTTTCCAAGCGAATGCCAGAAATCTGTCACCCGCATTGCCTCTGCAAAATTTTCCAGACTAAAATGACTTGGCAACGAAAGGATTCCGCTGATACTATTTGTCATCTCAGAAGGTTTCTTCAATGCAATTACAATTGTCATATACAATGGAAATGCAACTGTGACCAACCCAAGTAAAAGTAAAATTGTTACTGGCCAATTTACCCGTTCTTTTATTTTCATTTTTTCCATTACAGCTGCTCCTCCTTTTTCCCTGTGATCGTCATCTGTAATACAGAAATTACAACAATAACAATAAAGAATATCACTGCGTTTGCACTCTGGAATCCAAACTGACCGCCGCTCATACCATTGTTATAAATCAGATAAGAAATGGATTCTGTACTCTGCGCCGGACCGCCCTTTGTCAATGCCATAATCTGATCAAATACCATCAGAAAGTTTTTCACGCAAAGCACCATGTTAATGCTGAAGAATGGAATAATAAGTGGGAATGTCAGATGCTTGAACTTATTCCATCCTGTTGCACCGTCAATTGCTCCTGCTTCGTAAATATCTTCCGGAACTGTCTGCAGCCCTGAAATGTAAATGATTGTATTCATCGCAATTGCCTGCCATGCACATACAATTACAACTGCGATCCATGCCAGTTTTGTACTGGACAGCATACTGGAGGAAAGTGTCTCACTTCCAAGCATTTCCCCGAAAGCCGGAAGAATGTATGTGAAGAAGTAATTGAAAATATATCCTACAACCAATGCTCCGAGAACATTTGGAATGAAATATGCTCCACGAAATGCACTCTTAAATTTAATTTTGCTGTTCAGTCCAAGTGCCAGGATCAGACTGATTACATTTGTTATAATTGTAGCTACGATTGCTAATTTAAATGTAAACAGATAAGATCCTCCGACTCTGCTGTCTGTAAACAAATCTTGATAATTTCTAAGACCTACCCAGTCAAAACTTCCATAGCCTTTAAAATTTGTAAAACTATAAATCACACCTTTGATCAATGGCAATGTATTAAAACAGAAAAACAGTGCCACGATTGGAATCGTAATCAGAAGAAATGTCTTTTTTCTTCCACTCATTGATTTCTTTCCCATGCTTGAATACCCCTTCCTTAATCTTCGTTTGCATGTTCTTTCTCATAGTCTTCAACTTTACGGATGATATCACGGTTATATCTCTTCCAGTCTTTATCAAACTTTGTTAAGAATGCATCTACATCCCCCTTCATAAGGAATGTCTGAATCTGTGCATCTACTGACATCTCTGAAGGATAATAATGATCCTGATAATCTGCCATTCGCCCTTCTTCTATAAAACTTTTCACTCCATCAAGTGTTGAAGCAAGTTCAAAATCTCCTTCTTTACAAGGAACTGCTTTCTGTTCATCCAGATAACTCTGTACATTTTCGTCTTTCAAAAGAAAATCAAGTACTTCATATGCTGCTTCTTTATTCTTACAGTCTTTCATGACACTGAACTGGAGATCCACACCGGAATTCAATTTATTCTCCGACGCATCATCATTGGCAGGCATTACAAAGGAATCGATATCCATGTCCGGATTTACTGTCTGAATCTGTGGGATTGCATAACTTCCGATTGTATACATTGCAGATTCTCCATTTGCAAATGCCGTACAAGCTCCATTATAATCATAAGCGAAAGGATCTTTTGGTCCATATTCAAGCAGTGCTTTTATCTTTTCCGCCACTTCTCTGTATTCTTCTGAAAATGTTGTCTCCCCTTTATTCACCTGGCGGCAGACATCTGCCGGTGCAAGATCCACCGCAATCGCATTCCAAGGTGCAAGACATGTCCACGTATCTTTAAATCCAAAATACAATGGCTGGATTCCTTCACTCTGAATCTGATCACAAAGAGCAACAAATTCATCCCACGTTTCCGGAATTTCCCATCCATGTTCCTTGAACATTTCTCGGTTATACAAAACTCCTGCTGCATTTGCCACATATGGCACAGCATATACACCATCCTCCGGCACAAATTCAAGTGCCTTGTCGATATCCAGGTATGCCTGTTTGATAGAGTCCAGTCCTTCATAATCTGAAATGTCCATCAGCATGTCAGAATCAATAAAGTTAGAAAAATTGACATCTCCTCCGATTCCAATAATATCCGGTGCGTCCTCTCGGATAAAACGTGTCTTAAGAACTGTCATCGCATCATTCGGAGATTCAATTGTTAAATGAATGTCATCATGAGTTGCATTGAATTCTTCTTCAATTTTTTCAAATGTTTTCACCGCTTCCGGTTTATACTGCACAAGCTCGATTTCTATTTTTCCACTGCTATCGCTCTTCTGTCCACATCCTCCAAGTATCATTGCCGAAGTCATACAAAACATCAGTCCTATGCAGATGATTCGATTGCTCTTCTTATACATTTCATTACTCCTTCCTTTTACCATACACCTTTCATTTTGACACATTCCGGAATATTTTTGTCTCTTTATTCGGGTTTTCTATTTGATAAATAAATTCTAACATATCTTTATGCGACTATAAATATCTGTATTTTTTATGTTTTATAGCAAAATGCAATTTTCCCTCTCATATATTGAAGTTATCTAGCATTTTGATATATAATGATATCAGAGGTGATTTAAATGAGCGATTTACTTTTTTCTGTATTTCCAAATGAAAATTTTGTTGATCTTGGATTATATCAATATGGATGGGAACAATGTGCACCGGCACATTCTTTTGGTCCTGCCGCAAGAAATCATTACCTTTTCCATTATGTAATTTCCGGAACAGGAACATTACTTGCAGATGATGAAAACGGAAACACCATCACTTGGCAGGTAAAAAGCGGACAGGGATTCATGCTTTTCCCCGGACAGGTTACGACTTATATTTCTGATTCCACGCTTCCGTGGGAATACACCTGGGTAGAATTCGATGGTCTTCGTGCCCGTGAGATTGTTACAACCGCAGGTCTGAGCCTGAATCATCCTGTGTATCATGCCAGTTCAAAAGAACTTCGCAATCAGATGATGGAAGAAATGCTTTATCTAAGCCGGCATCCTGAAGAATCCCCGTTTCATTTGATTGGACACCTATATCTGTTTTTAGATTATTTTATGCGTTCTGCTGCAACAGTTCACGTAAAGCAAAACGGAAGTATTCGGGACTTTTATGTCAAAGAAGCTCTTTCTTATATCGAGCAGAATTTTCAAAATGATATTTCTGTAGAAGATATTTCCGCTTCCTGCGGATTGAATCGAAGCTATTTCGGAAAAATCTTTCATGACACAATTGGACGTTCCCCTCAGGAATTTCTGATTAGTTATCGCATGACCAAAGCTGCCGAGCTTTTAAAAATCACTTCACTCTCAATCGCAGATATTGGAAATGCAGTAGGATATCCGAATCAGCTACATTTTTCACGTGCATTTAAAAATGTTTATGGGGTATCACCAAGAAATTGGAGAAATGAAAATAAATTAGAATAATGCCAGGGCGGGAGCCAACGGGGACGGGGTTAGTGGGTCATCCTTACCTCTTGAAGAGCGTCAAAATATTTTGACCATCTTTGTACTCATAAGAAATTTCATCCATTATTTTTTTCACCATGAAGATTCCAAGACCGCCGATTTCACGTTCTTCCAGCGGTAAACTAATATCCGGATCTGCTTTTTCTCTAGGATCATATGGGCATCCATTATCCGTAAACTGCAAAATCACTTGATTATTTGCCGAAGCACATCCAGCCTTAACGCTGGTTGCACCACTATAATAAATAATATTAGATAAAATTTCATCCACAACTACATTGATCTGCAAAATTGTTTTTGCCGGAACTTCTGCCTCGGAAAGAATTCTATCAAAAAACTCTGTCACCTCCGGCAGTTTGTCCAAAGATGGTTCAATTTTGATTTCTTTCAAATCCGGCAGCGTGTTTTTTATTTCGAGACACAGCATGGTAATATCATCAAACTGCTCCGCTTCGCCAGCAAAGGATTTCACATCTTGATGTACTGCTTCTAACAGCTGACTGCATGAACCTGTCTTAGCTGTATTAAGAGCCGCTACCATTCTGTCTGTTCCATATAACGTGTTAGACAAATTGATTGCTTCCGGCACACCATCCGTATAAACAAAGAGCCTGTCACCTGCATTCATTTCCAGCTCGTATTCCTTATATCGAATATCCTCCATACCAGCCAGTACAAATCCATGTTTATCTTTGTAAAGTTCAAATTCTCCGTCTTTACGCATAATCACCGGATATTCATGCCCTGCATTTGCACATATCATTTTTCTGGTAGATATTTCCAGAATACCAAGCCAGACGGTTACAAACATTTCAGCATCGTTATTTTCACAAAGCTGATTATTCACTTTTTCTAACACTGCTTTCGGAGACAATCCGCTCTGTGTAGCTGATTTGATCAACGTTTTTGAAATCATCATAAACATTGCCGCCGGAACACCTTTACCGGATACATCTGCCATTACCATTGCTAAATGATCATCATCCACCAGGAAGAAATCATAAAAATCACCGCCGACTTCTTTTGCAGGAGTCATAGATGCAAAAATATCAAATTCATGCCGATCAGGAAATGCCGGAAAAATACATGGAAGCATGGATTCCTGGATATGTTTTGCAACATCTAATTCCGCTCCGATACGTTCCTTCTCAGCAGTTATTTTAGAGAGGTTTGATATATAATTTTGAATCTCCTCCAACATAAAATTAAAGGAATCGCTCAAAGACTCTATCTCATCTCCGGTCTTGATTTCTATACGTTGATTTTCAAAATTGTTCGTCTCTGTGATTTCCTGTGTAAAATCGGTAAGCTTGCCAATCGGTTTTGTCACCATCTTTCTAACGAAGAAAATGTAAGCGACAATGGTCAAACCAATAATTGCAAAAGAAATCAACAGCATATTGATCAGTACAGAAATTAAGTATGCTCTTACTTCACTCATATCAAGTATGTACTGAATTTCTGCGATTGCATTTCCTGATTCATCAAGGATAACCGATACCCCCGTGTAGTTGTATCCATAATCATTATCCGTGACAAGTGGTTTATCAAGCCCCTTATTCTCCGCATATCTTTGCCAGATGGTGATATACTTTTCCATATCTGCCGGGTCGTCCGGATTCGCCGCATCGACATAAAGTATATCACTTCCGTAAGGAATCTGATTTGCAGGATCATCTCCCATTTCTTCGACTAGAGCGTCAATATAAAAGCAAACACTATCTTTGTCCGGAACTACAAGTGAAAGAAATGTAACGTCACCATCTTTTTTCAGCTGGTTAAAAAGTTTGCACATTTTTTGATACTCCGGTGTCTGATTTCCGCCATCCGAAAGAATTGTTTTTACATCTTCCACATCAATCATCGCAGCTATCGCATTACAGTTTGTCATCACTCGCTCTGCATACATTTCCTCAAGGTAGGATTTCGACGTCGCATAACTAAAGAGTGATGTCGCAATTGTAAGTATCAACCCTACAAGCCCCAGTGAAATGATAAATTTGGGCAAAAGTTTAATTTTCATCCTTCATCCCTCCTAAAGTAATTTGTAGTAAATCTCCGCATCGCATCTGCATCTTCCTTTGCAATGAGGGCAAATTAATTCCTTATCATCGTACCAGATTTTTTTTGCTTCCGTTAAATAGTTGAACTGACACTTTGCAAGTGTTTTCCCTAATGGTAGAATTTCCCCAGGTTTCCAGCAGACAATAAAGGTAATGTCTATATCAGCCTTTTTCATTTCCTTCAAAATAAACTGCATCATTTCTACCGCAAGTTCATTTCCCCGATATTCCCTCTTGATTCCTACAGACTGTATCTTTCCCACTTTTTTATCGGAATTAGAATATACCTCACGAAATACATTTATATCTAATTTTGAGTATTTTGCTATCTCTTCTTCATTTGTAAGAAAATAATAAATATACCCAATTGTTTCATCCTTTTCGTTTTTCAGTAAATAGAAAAATTTTTCTTGATCATTAAGCGTTGCGGCAATTTCCTCTTTTGGATAAAGATTCTTTCCCACACATTCATCGCTCAAAAAACTCGCTTCCTCAATTTCTTCTTTTTTCAGTGGTCTAAGATAAAATCTCATTCCATTTTCAAGAGTAATTGTATACATTATTCACCGCCTTTCGTACATGTCAATAATTTAATTCCCATTGAGATTGTTGATTTCTTCTGCAGAATTAGACGTTTTAAAGTCTTATAATAACAATCCAGCCATTCTGCCCACGATTTATATTCTTCATTCTCCGGCTCTGACTCTAAAAGTAATAATACATCCTCCGAGAGATAGCTAAAAAAAGTGGTAAAGATTGCTTTTTTCTTTTCACGTTCTCTTCCTGATGCCGAAACACAATCGTGCCAGACACAGATATTTTCATAGCCGCACTCTGGAAGTATGCTACAAATACTTGCTCCTACCTCGCGGTTGCCTGAATATTTATCTTTTTTTAATATTTTCAAAAACTCACCAAGCAGCCCTTGTTTATCATGGCTCAAATAGGAAGCCGAATCATTTGCCTCGATAATAACTAATTTTCCTTCTGTTTTCAGAAATGGACGAATGGATACAAGTAATTTATTTACATCACCTAAGTGCATTAAAACAAAAGAAAGATAGATCACATCAAATCCATCTATCTGTTCTGTCTTCATTATGGTGCGAAGTTTTTCTGCAAAATCCTCCGCTTCCACATCAAACGCATAGAACGAAAATTTTTCATCGCCATAGGATTGTTGCGCTTTCGTGGCAAGTTTCTCATTATATTCCAGTCCAATCACGCATGATACTGCCTCTGAAGAAAAACGTTCCACTGTTTTCATTCCATCGTTACATCCGATATCAAGCACAGTCAAATTTTGTCTTCCAGAAAAAATCTGATTAAAAACAGGAGTCTCATAGCACGCCAGGAGGTTATTTTGAACACGTAGTCTTTCCATTTCTGTTTTTTCCTGAAAAACAAGCTGATTTTGCACCGCTGTTCCTCCTTAAATAATCAAATATAAGTTATTAAATATCATTTTCCGCTGATAATCGCAGTATTTTGTTTTCTTTTGAATAAGCTTTAATACACCTGCATCTATCTCGTCCCCATCTGACTCAAACGGATTATACAGACTGACATTGTCACGGATACGAAGAATATAATCGCCGTCCTTTTCCAGCAGTTTGATTGAAATATAATGCTCCTTGTTCGACGCACTTCTGTTACTAAGTCCATATTTAATAATATTAAGCAGAAGCTCTTCACAAATAAAGTTGATGACAAATGCCTGCTTTATTCCAATTTCCCACTCCTCACAAATCCGTTCAAGGTCTCCGGATATCTGTGTCATGCTTTCCTTCTCTATACGATAACTACACTCCATACATTTCCCTGTCATTCCGTATTTTTCTGACACATATTTCTTAGATGAACGGAATATATATACAATAACAATCCCCAGTGTACAAAAAATTTCTGTACATACATAAGAAGCTGAAAGACCGACAATATTTTCTCTTGGGATCAATATTGTACCAATCGCAAGCAACAGGAAACAATTTCGGAGTACGGACATCGCCCCTGCAAGTTTCGCTCTTTCAATGGATTGCCAGAATGCTGTAATGATCATATTAATTCCCATAAATACCATACTAAGTGCAAATAACCGCATTGCCATAGAAGCATTTTCAACAGCACCTATATCTCTGATGCCAAAAAATTTTAAAATAAGATTTGAAAATACTGCACAGAGGGTTGCAAGAACACCGCCACTGAAAACAGCAACTATCAATGCTTTTCTAAGTACAATAAAAATACCGTCCACATCCGATTCGCCCACGAAAAATGATGTTACCGTTGAGAGTGCTCCCGATGCACCTTCAAATATGCCTGCCGGAATTGTGCTGACTGTATAAATCACGCCATAAATGGCGACATAAAATGCTCCTGATTCGCCACCATATCTAAGAAGCAGTGTATTGAACACAAGCATAACAACCGCACCGAAAATATTTGCAGACCCCATACCAAACCCATTGTATACAAATTTCCAGACGTCTGAAATTGATGGGCAAGCCAATCGAAGCTTTAATAATCTGTCTTTTTTTATAAAATGAACCAACAACACGAGAACGCCTAATGTCTCTGCAATGCAAAGAGATGCAGATGCACCAATAATCCCTATGCCAAGCACTTTCATAAAAAACAGATCCAGAGAAAGATTGGTCAGGATTACAACAGCTGATGCGACAGCTGCAAGCTTAGGATCACTATCCGTGCGAACAGATACCGACAAAATGTGGTACATTACAAATATAGGAGCTGACCACATGACCACTGTAAGATACTGTTCTGCCAGCGGATAGAGTTCTTTCGTTACTCCTAAGAAAGAAAAATACGCATCCTTGAAAAGAATCGGGCAAAGACACAACGCACCAATAATAAGCCCCACTCCAAGCTGGGAATGAAACACACGATTTGCCGTGTGAACATCTGATGCTCCCAGCAGTCTGCCAATCTGTACATTTGCACCTACCCCTATCGTAATACCAAACAAAGCATACAACAAAAAGACTGGTGTAGAAATATTTGCAACAGCCAGACCTTCTGCTCCCACCAGATTGCCTACAAGGGCCGCATCCACAATCGTGCAAATTGTTATTGCAAGAGACGCACAAATGCCCCATATCAGAAAATATCTATATGCGTCACTCGCAAATTTTGTATCCATAAGCACCTCACAAATTCTCTAATCTGTAAAATCCTATTCCTCATTTTCTCTTTTACAAAAGCTTTACTCAATTGTTAAAATATCAGAAAATCCAGTAACTTCAAATATCTCAGAAATTGTTTCATTTGCATTGCGTACTATCATCTCACCTTGCTTATTCATTATCTTTTGCGCTGTAAGAAACACGCGAAGTCCTGCGGATGAAAGATATTCCAAATCAACAAGGTCCAATATCAGCGTTTCCGCACCATCTATATTCTGTTTCAGCTCTGCTTCAAACTGAGGAGCCGTAGTTGTATCCAATCGTCCTTGGATAGCAAAAATCAATTCGTTTCCATTTTTTGTTTTCTTTATTTCCATAACCGTTCTCTCCTTTTTCAGTATAATTATATTTATTTTAACATTTTTCCTGGCTAAAGCCAATAACCGGGACGAAGTTTTTTAAGCCAACAGGAAGCCAATAGGGACGGAGTTTCTGGCTCTTTTTACTTGCAAAAAAGAGCCAGAAACTCCGTCCCTATTGGCTTCCCTGTTGGCTTCCCTGCTAGTCACATCTGATACTTTTTCAGATCCACCTTTCCATCTATAACCTCCACACCATCTTCTCTCAAAAGTTCTGCCTGCACATTCGCTCCGCCAAACGCAAATGCTCCGGCAAGCTCTCCTTTTGCATTCACGACACGGAAACATGGAATGTGCTCCGGATCTGGATTCTTGTGAAGTGCATTCCCAACAGCCCTAGACATCTTTTCATTTCCTGCCATCTTCGCAACCTGACTGTAAGTTGCCACATGCCCTTTCGGAATCTTTTTCACAGCCTCATAAATCCTTTTCGTAGGGCTGTCTGTCACAAGGTCATAGCTCTCGCCGATCATCTGTTTAATATCCTTGTCTGGAACAGATCCATCCAGAATAATTGTATTCCAATGCTCTTTATTCTGATGATAGCCAGGAATTACCGATGAATACGCTGCACGCCAGAAATCTCTCCATCTAAAATCTGTCTTTACATTCAAGCAAATCTTTTCGTCTTTTTCATAAATCCACAAAAATATCTTTTTACTTGGCTTTACACGGATTACTTGCCATCGTTGGTCTTTGAAGGGTCTGTCTTCATAGCTATCCTGAAAAGTCAGACCATAGGCAACTGCTTCCTCTCTTGTTTTCATCTTATCCCACCACTCTTTTTTTGTTTACTCTAAGCATAAAATATATTTTCCAAAATGAACACCCCTTAGAGCAAAATTTGTCACCTATTAGAAATGTGCACCGCAAGGCGCACAGTAAAAAAACAGGGTTACTGTTCACTCCCGTGTCAATCACTACGCTGATTGGCACGGAGGATGCACGTTTTATCTTGAACGGCATCTCGCCCATCGCCAAAGGCGATTTAAAATGGTGAGATGCGTTGCTGGTCACAGGCACTGTGAACAGTAACAAAAACAGGAACAATCTCCGCTCCTGTTTTTTTACTATATTATATTCTTACAGCATAGCTCCAAAATCTGTTACAATTGCCTGTCCTGTAATTGCCTTTGATTCATCACTTGCAAAGAACAAAATTACATTTGCTACGTCTTCGGCTGTACAAGATGGTGTTCTAAGATTGCTGTGTGTTGACATCGCACCAATCATATCCGGATCAAGTGCTGCCGGATTTGTTCCTGATGTCATTGGTGTAATAATATTTCCCGGGCAGATTGCATTACAACGAATACCTGTTGCCTGGAAACGAAGTGCTGTATGCTTTGTCACACCTACGATTGCTGCTTTTGATGCTACATAAGCAGCTCCGCCACATCCCTTTACTCCGGCAATAGAAGCAACATTTACGATGGATGCTCCTGCCTGCATCTTCTGTGCTGCTGCACGCATGCAGCGCATAGTTCCTTTTTCATTCGTCTCTACGATACGATCAAGATCTTCATCTGAGAATCGATCGATTGGTTTCAGCCCTTCCTCAAGGATTCCTGCATTATTCACAAGAATATCTACCTTGCCATACTTTTCAATCACGAGATCCATCAGTCGCTCCGGATCCCCTTTCTTCGAGATATCTGTTGAAACAGCATAAACTTCTCCGCCTGCTGCCTTAATCTCTTCTGCTACTTTCTCCAGTGCAGCCTCTCTTCTTGCTGTGATAACAACAGTTGCGCCTTCTTTAGCGAACATTTTTGCTGTTGCTTCTCCAACTCCTGAGTTACCTCCTGTAATAATAGCCACTTTACCTTTCAAACGATCCATTTCAAAGATCCTCCTTTGTTGTTATAGGTAAAATTATACAATTTTTCTTTCTGTTTTTCAATCTTTTTATATATATTCTATACTTCAAAAAAGTCTGGATGAATTTTCAACCTCGTCTGTCATTCCTTTGAGCAGTTTTCCGATCATCTGGAAAGAATTGAATTCAAACCGGACTTCAGCAAATATCATGCACAGTCTACTTCACTAAAACCTTTAGGCAACCTCTATCTATACCACGCCAGTCTTTTTACACTCGCATGACATGTTCCTGTCATCCAATCTACATCATTTGTAATCCAGTCCATAATCTCTAATTGTCTGGTTTCCCACGCAATTGTTGTTTCACGTTCTTCTTTTGTTTCTTCAGTTTCCATTGTAGTATCAATTTCATCATATCCGAAAATATATCCGCCGGCACTCCAAATACTGAAATTACTGTCTGGTCCTGGATCTATTTTTTCTCCGCGCTCCTGAACCAACTTATCATGTCTTGCCTTATATTCTTCTTCGCATCCTGGTTTTAATTTTGTCATAAACACTCTATGTCGAATCAGACTTTTATCTTTTCTCACAACACCAAAATTATGATACATCAATCTCATACCGGCTTCTGGTTTTGAAAGCCAGATAATACAATCTTCTATGCTCTCTTCAATTCCATTCAAAATCTGTTTTTCTTCTACCGAAAGCTCCCTTACTTCCTCGTCTTCATAATATCCAAACACCAGATTTTCAGCGTTCCATATACTAAAGTTCTGTTTCTCTGTCATATCTAAAAATGCCGTAAGCACCGGCCAGATTTCTCCTAATTTTTTTCTAAATTTATTCACCTGTCCGTCTTTAACCTTCATTGCAAATGTATGTCTTTTCATTTCACGCACCTCATTTTGAAAAGAAAGCAGGTAATTCTCTACCTGCTTTCCAAAATTCTTTGTACCTTATTTAATGTATCTTCTCAAAATATTTTAATATACGTCTTTCCAATCAGCAATGTTAGATGCATCAAATTTGAATGGAGCACCAAGAATGATTTCTGTTCCGCCATCACCAGCATCTACAACTTCATAGTCTCCCATTTCTCCAGCTGTGAAAGAGTCTCCTGCTTTACCTTCAATATCTCCATTTACAAGGGCAATTGATGTATATGCACTTAGTCTTCCTAAATCAATAGGGTTCCACAGATACATATATGGGCAAGAATGTGCATCATCATCACCAATATATTCTGCCATTTCTGATGGGAGTCCAAGTCCTGTTAATTTTACAGAAGATTTCTCATCCTGCAATACTTTTGCAGCTGCGTTGATACCAACAGTTGTAGGTGCACAGATTAATTTCAGTTTTGGATATTTTGAAAGGAGTGCCTGTGTCTGGTCTGTTGATTTCTGTGGTTCGTCATCACCATATGCAACTTCTACCAATTCCAGTTTTGAATATTTTTCATCTGCTTCCATTGCACTTTTCATTGCTTCGATCCATGCATTCTGATTTGTTGCCTGCGATGTAGCTGAAAGGATTGCCCACTGTCCTTCTCCTCCGGTGATATCATAAACAGCGTCCATTAATGTTGTACCGATTTCTTCTGTACCAGCCTGGTTTACAAATGTCATTCGGCTGTCTGCATTTACTTTTGAATCCAGACAAGATACTTTAATTCCGGCATCCATTGCTTCTTCCAAAGCTGCCTGCAATGCATTCTCATCATTTGCTGCAATTGCGATTGAATCAACTCCCTGTGAAATTAAAGACTGAATTACTGAAACTTGTGCATCTGCTGTTGCCTGCTCTGGATGTTTTACGATGCACTCTCCGCCTTCTGCCTCAATTACTTCCTGAAATCCCTGTGCTGTCTTCTCATTAAATGGATTTCCTGCTGATTTTGTTACGATTGCGTATACTTTTTTTCCTGAGTCATTATTGTCAGATGTTTTCTCTGCCGAATCACTGCTTCCACATCCGACTACCATTGTTGCTGCCATTGCTACGCAAAGTATTGCGCTGATAAGTTTTTTCTTCATTTTTACTTCCTCCCTATTTTGAGATTTTTCTTTATACAAAATGTGCTCTGCACCGGCACATCTGGTATCATATTTTCCGTTGTTTCTTTTATTTTATTATTTTGCTGCTACTGCTTTTTTCTTTTTAATTTCTCCGAACACATTCGGAAGTAATACTGCAAGTATCAATAATGCACCTAAAATTACTAAGATTAACTGTGGATTCATATTAATCTGTCCAAGACCGATTCTAAGGCAAATGATTACAAATGCTGATATAATACCGCCTACCAGTCTACCTTTTCCTCCGGCTGTTGAAATTCCTCCAAATACTGCCATCGCAATTGCATCCATCTCAAATCCATTTCCTGTTGTTGTATTTGCCCCATACAATACTGAAGTTAAGAATAATGCTGCTAATCCAGACATAAATCCAAGAACAGTATAGATAATAACTCTGATTCTCTGAACTGGAATTCCTGCATAAAATGCTGCTACTCTATTAGAACCAACTGCATATACACATCTTCCAAATGTTGTCTTTGCCAATATTACTGCAAATACGACTGCCAGTATTAAAAACAAGAAGAAAATGTAAGGGATTGTTCCAATCTTTCCTGCAATCATACGGAAGCCTTCTGTTTTTGTCAATGAGATTGATCCACCGCTTCCAAGAGAAATCTCTGCAATTCCTCGGAAAATAATTTGCGTTGCCAATGTTACGATCATTGGTGGAAGTTCTGTAAATTTTGTCAAAACCAAACCATTTATCAGTCCACATACAGTTCCGACAAGTAAGCATACCAGAACTACAACACCAAATGGTAATTCTTTATTACATACCATACATGTCCATGTAGAAGCCAGACACACGATTGCTCCTACTGAAATATCGATTTCGCCAAGGATTAACACATACGCCATCGGCAGCATGATAAATCCTTCTGCCAAATATTTCGGCATCTCTCTTACTACATTATTGAATTGAAAGTTTGGAGATATTGACTTACAAAAGATGACAATCAATGCAAATACAACAACCAGCATTCCTTCCCAACTCAATATGTTTTTCTTAAGTGTTTTTTCCGGAACATTTGATATTGTTCTACCAGATTTTCCTGCCATGATTACATCTCCCTTCCTTTCAGATTACTCTTATCCATTGCCCTCTGCGTTAATACATTCAAGATTACAACAATCATGATGATAACACCTTTTACTGTATTTTGTGCAATAGATTCAATTCCAATCAATGGAAGTGCTTTTGCGATAATCGCAAGGATCAATGAACCAAGCAAAGCTCCTGCTACCGTTCCACGACCTCCCGACATGCTTACTCCACCAATTACGCAGGCTGCAATGACATCCATTTCTTTTCCATATAACATATTCGGCTGAGCTGATGCATACACAGATACTGCAAGTGCGCCTCCAAGTCCGGATAAAATTCCCATTACAGTATACACAAGTAAGTCAATTCTTTTTGTATTAATTCCGGAAATAGCAGCTGCTTCGCGGTTACTTCCTACTGCATAAATTTTTCTACCGATTCGAGTCCATTTCATTACTACAAAGAAAATAATGTAACATAAAATCATAACCCATATTACATTATTTAAACCAAGAACTTTTCCCAAAGCAAAATTCTTAAAGTTTCCAAGATTTTCAGCGCTCGCCCATTCACTGTTACTAATCAGATAAGCCATACCTCGATAGATATACATAAATCCCATTGTCGCAATAATTGGAAGCACTTTTCCATATGCGATTACAAGTCCGATCAATGCTCCACATACTGCACCAACTGCAATTGCAATTATGAACAATAATGGTGTGCTTGTTACAATTCCATTTTTCATTAACATTCCGACTGTCATTCCTGAAAATGACAATGTGGAAGCAACCGAAATATCAATACCTCCAACAAGCAGTACTCCAAGCATTCCTAATGCCATGATCATAATAACTGCATTGTTCTTAAGCATATCCGTCATAGACTTTACTGTCATAAAAGATGGACTTTTAATACTGATAGCCACGCATAAGACAATCAAAACAATCAGCAGGCTGGCTTCACGGGAAGCTGTAATTTTCTTTAAAATAGATTTGTTCTCTTTCATCTTTCCCTTTTCCTCCTTACTTTGATTTTTCCATTGCCAGTTCAAGAATTCCTTCCTGTGAGGCTTCATGTCTATTCAATTCTCCGGTTACTTTTCCGTTACACATGATTACAATTCGATCACTCATACCAAGTATTTCCGGCATCTCTGATGAAATTAGAATAATTCCATATCCTTGCTTTGCAAGATCTCCAATAATCTGATAAATCTCCGCCTTTGCTCCTACGTCTACACCTTTTGTAGGCTCATCCATGATAACTACTTTCATTTCCTGACCAAGTGCTTTTGCTACAACTACTTTCTGCTGGTTTCCACCTGAAAGAGACGATGCCGGATCAAAAATAGTAACTGCCTTTGTATCAACTTCTTCAAGTAATTTCTTTGCAATCGCTCGTTCCTTTTTATTATCATTAAATCCTGCTTTTGCATATTTTCCCATTGTCGGAAGCGTTACATTCTGCCCCAGCCCCCAACTCATGATTAAACCTTCTTTTTGTCTGTCTTCTGGAAGAAGGATAATTCCTTTTCGCATTGCATCAATAGGCTTTTTAATATAAACTTGTCTTCCTTCCAGGAATACCTTTCCTTCGTCCGGCTTTGTAATTCCACAAATAGACTCTACGACTTCTGTTCTTCCTGCTCCTACCAGACCGGTCAATCCTACGATTTCCCCTGCTTTTACGCTGAATGAAACATTTTTAAAATATCCTGTACGGCTCATATTTTCCACACGTAAAACTTCATCTCCAAGTTTTACATCTGGTTTTGGAAACAAATCGCTGATTTCACGCCCAACCATTGCTTTGATCAAATCTGCATTTGTAATTCCATCTACATCGTAAGAGCCGATATACTGCGAATCTCGAAATACTGTTACACGGCTTGCCAGACGGTACATATCTTCAAATCGATGCGAAATAAAGATGATAGATACCTGTTCTTCTTTCAGTTTATCTACAATTCTGTATAATTTTTCGGATTCATTTTTTGTCAATGCTGCTGTAGGCTCATCCAAAATAATAATCTTTGCATTCATTGATAACGCTTTTGCAATCTCAACCATCTGTTGCTGTGCTACACTCAACGCGCCCATTTCATCTGTCGATTTAAAATCTGCATCCAGCTGTTTTAACAACTCTGTTGCCTGCTTGTTCATGTCTCTCCACTGAATAATTCCGTTTTTTACAAGTTCATGTCCCATGAAGATATTTTCTGCAACTGTCAAATCCGGATATGATGTAGGATGTTGATAAACTGCTGCGATTCCAGCCATCTGTGCATCTTTAGGTCCTTTAAAATCTACTTTCTTTCCTTCTAAGTACATCTCACCCTCTTCTGCTTTATGTACTCCTGTTATTACTTTAATGAAGGTGGATTTTCCTGCTCCATTTTCTCCCATGAGGGCATGCACCTCGCCCTTTTTAAGTTGGAACTGTACATTATTTAACGCTTTTACACCAGGAAATATTTTGGTAATTCCTTTTAATTCCAATATGTAATCTCCCACCGCTCATCCCTCCTTGTTCTTGATAGCTAAATTCTAGCATTGGTATTATCTTCTGAAAATCGCAATATTTTTCGATTTCGGGTAATTTATTTTTATGTTAAATTTTACTGTATTTTTTTTACTCTTCTGGATTTTTTATATTGAAATTAATATAATTTTTGTTAGAATGATTACAGAGTTTACACAAATTGACAAATAACGACCGTTATCTGGGGGGATTTTATTTTATGAAACTATTAATTGCTGATGATGAAAAACTGACACGTGATGGTCTTGTCTCTTCTATTAACTGGGAAGTGCTTGGAATAAATGAAATTTTACAGGCTGAAGATGGTCTCTCTGCCTATCAGATTGCATGTGCACAAAAACCAGATATTATTTTATCAGATATTCGTATGCCAAGACTGTCTGGTATTGACTTTGCCTATAAAATCAAGGATGCGCTTCCAGATGCCAGTCTCATTTTTATGAGTGGCTATTCTGATAAAGATTATTTTAAAGCAGCTATTCGCCTAAAAGCCATTACCTATGTAGAAAAACCTCTTGATCCGGATGAAATAGAAGAGGCTGTCCATGAAGCAGTTCTCCTTCGACAAGAAAAACATCAAACCAGACTAAATAAAAATTTACAATCTCTGGAGGATGGATCTCATCTGGCACTCTTATTAACAAGACCTTATCAGGATAATTCTGCTGAAATCGACATGCTTTGCAACAAATTGAATGTTTTTCAGACTTCTTCTGTAATTACAACTTACATTGTAAAATCAAGTTGTATGGACATTGCTTTGAAAGATGCGATTCAGGAATTTTCTGGATTTTTATCTCATTTTCATCTGCAGAGCTTATATGTTCATACTCATGCAATTTACCATGTATTTCATATAATAGGAACTGCCACGCCTTCTTCTACAGTTTTAAACAGCATTGAGCAACATCTTCAAAAGTTCTTTTTGCCTTTTTCTCCGTTTTATATTTGTCGCGGGGAAACTGTACAAGGGGTCACTAAAATATATCTATCCTATAGTTCTGCAGTTATTACAATGCAAAGTAGTTTTTTTTATCCCGCAAACAGTATTCTTCATACTGATACCAAACAGGAACATATGCTTGCCGATACAACACCGGAACATTTTGACTTATTTCAAGATTTTAGACAGGCACTTCTTGCTAATGATGCAGAGACTGTTTCACAGCACCTCGAACTTTTACATCAGAAGTATTCCTGTAATCTAAAATATCTTTCTGCACAGGTAAAAGATATTTACTATCGGCTTTTCGCAATATTAGATGAATGCAGACAACAGAAAAAAATTTCTTCTGTATCTAGTCAACCTGAAGATAGTATCATTCAAAATCTTGAAAACTATTTTTGTTTCGATGATATGCACAAAATACTCTGTGAAAAAATTGATAGCTATTTTTTTGCACTTACAGAAAATACACAGGAAGATGCAACTATTTACATGATTAAAGAATATATTGATAAGCATTATTCTGAAGAACAGTTATCCATCAAAGATATTAGTGAGTATGTATTTTTATCAGCTTCTTATATCTGTACATATTTCAAATCTCAGACTGGACAAACTTTAAATCAATATATTACTGAATATCGTATGGAACGTGCTATGCAACTACTAAAAGATTCTCGATATCAAATTACTGACATTTCTGCAAAAGTAGGGTACAGCAATGGAAATTATTTTGGAAAAAGTTTTAAAAAATTTACTGGGGTCACCCCTTCACAATATAGGGAGAAAATACTCGGATGAAACATTTATTAAAGAACATCAAACAATTTTATGACAATTTGGAAATACAACGCAAACTTACCTTTTCTCATCTTGTCATTGTGCTGATTCCTATGATTGTGCTTGGCATATTCTTTCAAACAAGACTATACGATATGATTGTCTCTGACACGATTCGAAATGAGCAGGAGCTGTCTGCTCAAACAGCTCCGTTAATTGAAGATTTAATTAGTGATGTCATTGCAACACATCGACATTTGCGTGCAACGCCATTTTATAAAGCAATTACCGATGAGAATCGAACAATTGATTTTAAGACTTTATCCGCCAGTGATTCTGCCATTGACTTTACTCATGATGTCGCTCAATATAGCTCTACTGATATACTCAGTTCTGTTCGAATATACATAGACTGTCCTACAGACGATATTGCCTTTTATTCCAGTAGGCAACACAATATCATTCAACCGCTGGATACTGTAAAACGCACCTACTGGTATGGTATTTTTCAAGGCTCTCCCGCTATGGCATCCTTGCTTTGTCCTTCATTTTATCTAAGTCATTATGAAATAGAAAACTATGGGGATCTCGCTTATATTACCAAGGACACGATTACTCAAAACGGGGAAAAATATCCTTGCTACATTGTGACTTATTTTTCTAATGCCTACATGACTACATTACTGAAAAATAATATTAACACCCACTGTAATACTGCTTATATCGTTAACTCACGTGACAACCTGGTCGCAGCTTCCAGTCAGTCACTTTATGGTACTTATCCATTTTCATGCGAAGAAATACGGAAAAATATCATGTCTTCTAATAATTTTATAACAAAAAAAGTACTTGGAGAAACAGTATATGCCGGATTTTATCGAATCGAATCTACAGACTGGTACATGGTTGCTGTAATGCCTGCAAAACCAATGTTACAAAAAAGTCATAAATTTATTTTTACCTTTCTGCTTATTTATATGGCATTCCTGTTTCTGGCTTTTTTGATTGCAACATATTTATCGCGTTCTATGACTAAACGACTTTCTCTTGTAATAAATCAGATGGCGAAAGTTCGTATTGCTCCGCCGGTAAAACTGCCCGATGCAGACAGTCAGGATGAAATTGGAGAATTGATCAATACTTATAACTACATGTCTGATCAGATTCATGGTTTAATGGAATCTCAAGCCCGCACTGCCGAAAGCCTGCGTATTGCAGAATTTGATTCTTTACAGTCTCAGATTAATCCACATTTTTTGTACAACACAATGGATATGATCAGTTGGCTTGCTCAACAAGGAAAATCTGAAGAAGTCTCTGATGTTGTCCGACGACTTTCGCGATTTTATCGTTTAACATTAAGCCATAAAAAAGGACTTACAACAATTGAACGCGAACTGGAACATGTAACTATCTATGTAGAATTACAAAATATGCGATTTAATAATAGCATTGATTTTATTGTTGATATTCCTGATCAACTGCTAGAATATAGTATTCCCAAACTCATTTTTCAACCATTAGTGGAAAACAGTATTCTACACGGCATTCTGGAAAAAGAAAGTAAAACCGGCTCTATTGTACTAACAGGTTGGATGGAAGAAAACGATATCATATTCTTATTATCAGATAACGGAATCGGCATCGATCCAGCTATTATGGATCAACTATTATCCGGTAATTTTCACTCATCACAAAGTAAAGGAACAAATATTGCAGTTTATAATACGCATCATCGCCTTCAAATTTTATATGGTGAAAACTATGGATTAACCTATTCCGGTGATCCAATTTCTGGAACTGAAGTTCAGATTCGTATTCCGGCAATATCTTCTTAGAAGTTAGCGAAGCCAAGGGGAGCCAATTTGGGACGGAGTTTACTCGCGGAGCGTTTATCTCAGTCGGAGATTGGACTCTCACTGAGACAAATTTGCTATTACTCACCACCTGAAGAGGTTGGAGTCTTCTCGACTGAGATAGAAAATGAGGTCGTTCTCCCTATATAAGGAAGTATTGACCTCAACATTTTCTAAAATATTTCGTTGTTAAACCTCTATTCTTCTATTTTCATCATAACCTTACATTTCTTTTTATAGCATGCGATTCCATACTTTATAATCTTGTGAATGCCTTCCTGTTCCAAGGATTCTGTATATCTGACATCTGTGATCTGCCGAAGTGCATTTTCACATTCTTTTTCCATATTTCCGTCAGATGCATATTTCACCTCTATGACAATTCCAACATCCTCATCTTCGATACGAATCAAAATATCACTGAATCCATCTCCTGATTCCCTGTTTGACATGACAGACCAGTTTTCTTTGAAACCAAGAATTCCAAGAAGTAATCCGTGATAGAAGTTCTCTTTCGTTGGTTTTTTCACAAAAGTATCTCTGATACTGATTGTTTTCTTCATATAATCTGTAAAAATACTTTCGACTTTCTCTGGATTTTGTTTTAATAATGCATCACAAAATTCGCCAACGGTTTCTCCATCCTCTTTGATTCCTTCTTTAAACATCTTTAAGATATGATTTGTAATAATATTTCGTATCTCCCGGTTCGGAATTACCAGATTATATCTATCACCATTCGGTTCTCCTCTCTGTGTCAGATACCCGGTCATGAAGAGCGTACTCCACAGATTATTAATAGAAGAATACAATTCCTTATAGGTCAGTTCTGGATTTATTTCTTTCTGGACAATTCCTCCGTTCACCAATTGTTCCAGTTCCATTTTTGTCAGTTTATGTGGCTCATTTACACTTTCGATAAAATGACTGATCACACTGTTTCCACTTGTGTTCGCCCAATAATTCTTTGGTGCAAGCTTGGAATCTGTCCGATGATCACTACAGAAATTAATGACATCCCACGGACAATAAACTTCTACATCACCGAACCGATAACCATCATACCACTCTTTTACCGTCTCATAATACTCTTCCTGTCCATAATACTCAAGGAGCTCTCTTACTTCACTGTCTGTAAATCCAAAGGTCTCATCAAAGCTTTTATCTGTAATTGAATAAATTTTGAAATTGTTAAGCCCTGTAAAAATACTTTCTTTTGCAACCCTGAGACAGCCCGTTAAAATTGCAAATTTCAAACTCTTATTCGTTTTCAATCCATTCTCAAACAAGTTACGGATCAGTAGTACCATCTCATCATAGTAGCCATTTTCATTCGCTTTTGCCAGTGGAACATCATATTCATCAATGAGCACAATCACCTTTTTCTCGTAATGCTTCTCCAATAATTCTGTGATTTCCCTGATACTATATACCAGTGAATCATTTGACATTTCTTTTTTCTTTAATTGGTTTAATAGCTCCTGATCTGTCTCATCAAGTTTTGGACTCCCGGAAAGAAATGACAATCTGCGTGCTTCCTCGTTGATTGTTTTAACCAGAAATCCTCGTGCTTCCTCATAAGTTGTACCATTAATCCCTTTCAGACTGATAGAAACCACTGGATATTTTCCCTGATATTCTTCACACAATTTAATATTCTTTGATATCTCTAATCCATCAAATAATATTCTCTCACTTCCGATTTCAAAGAAACGCTGAAACATACTCATATTCAGAGATTTTCCAAAACGTCTTGGACGTGTAAAAAGATTTACTTCTCCCCATTGTGCAAGCAACTGCTCAATCAATCTTGTCTTATCTACATAATAAAAATCTTCCTGTCGAATCTTTTCAAAATCTTCGATTCCGATTGGAAGTTTCTTTAACTCGGCCATTTGTATCCCCCTTTCAACCTAAAAAACAGGATTCATGCTATCGTTGTTTTTAATGATAGCATGAATCCTGTTTTCTGCCAAGTAAGGATGCTGGAGAATTGTGACATGTGACACTTAGCGGTTGCTGTTCACACTATGTGTGTCCAGTTATACATCTCGGCATTTTAAAGCGTAGTTCTTATCCACTCATCCGCCAGCTCCGGCCACTGTTTTACTTCTTCATTCGCCTGTTCTTTCTCACGCGTAGTCTGTCCGTTGAACATTTTCGCCATTTCATTCAAAGCCTGTTTCGCTTCTTCCGGCACAGGAAATAAGGTGATTTAATTTTTCCTACAATTCATATACCCCTGCTTCCACCCTCATTTTTTCTCTTCCATCTATCAGAATCTCTGCACACATGTTTGTTGGAATCTCAACGTGATATTTCACTTTTCCTTCTTCATACTTCCACTCCGAAACAATCTTTCCATACGGAGAATCATAGGCTGCAGCTGCAAACCTAAGCCGCTCATCCGGATATGGCTGGATCACGATTTTTCCATCTGAAACATTGATTCCGCAGACACAGTCCATCAACCAGCCTGCAACAGCCCCATAAGAATAGTGATTGAAAGAATCATGTGGATTTCCTTCCTCGTCATAGCAGTCCCAACTTTCCGGAATCGTGGTACAACCTTTTGTAACCGCAAACAGCCAGCCGGGTTTTTTTTCTTGCAGAAGAAGGTCGTATGCTTTCCTGTTCTGCCCATATTGGCTCAAGCTTCTGCTTAATTCATGTGTCGTAAGAAAACCGGTATTTAGATGATTTTCATTTCTTTCGATCATTTTCGCCAGTTCAGAAGCGGCTTTTGTTTTCTCCTTTTCTGACAGTAAATCATGTGCAATCGGACGGACATATCGGCACTGTCTTGTTTTTTCTTTCACAGAGCCGTTTTCCAGATATACTGTGCGGTAAGCTGCTTTGACCTTTTCTGCCAATTTCTTATAATACTGCTGATCCTCATCTTCTCCAAGTATCTCCGCCATCTGAGCCATGTAGTTCAGATTCATATAAAAAAATGCAGTTCCTACCTCCGGGTCACCTTTCATGACAATATCGCTCATATAATTGACATCCTGTCCCGGTTCGAGCCATTCTCCCCACATCCATTCCGTATCAATCATATATTTCCTATATTTTCTTGGAAGAAGTCTGCAATTGCAGAATCTTGTTTTCTGTGCCCTCTTAATCTCATATGCAGTCCATCGTTTCATCGCCTCATAATTTTCTCTGACGAGGGCATCATCTCCATATCGTTTCATCAGGCGATATGGTACAATTTCAAAAGAATCTGACCATCCGATTCCTCCATCTATTGTCAATACCCCTCCGATTTTTTCTTTTTTCCCAGGTGTATTCGCTTTCGGTGCAATCTGTGGCACCACGCCATCTTTATATTGACCTGCTGCCTGTTCGCGAATCCATTTTGCATAGACCGGATAGCAGTCCATCAGATACATTGCAGTATGGATATAAGCCTGACAATCTCCGGAATAACCTGATTTTTCACGTGTCGGACAGTCCGTCGGTACATCAATAAAGTTCCCTTTCATAGACCAGAGTGCATTTTGAAATAACTGATTCACTTCTGATACGCCACAGGAAAATTCTGCTGTTGTCCTGATATCAGAATATACAGCCACCGCTCGAAATGCTGCCGGATCAATTTCAAAATCCGCTTCCACTTTCACATAACGGAATCCCATATAAGTTTTTGTCGGATGATATTTATTTCTTCCTTCTCTGCAAATGTAATCAATCTGCTGTTTTGTCGGAACTGCCTTATTCTAGAAATTTTCAATCGTAAAGTTGCCTTTTCCATCCAAAACTTCTCCATGAATCAAGGTCAACTTCTTTCCTTCCTGTTCATCAAATTCAAAGGAAACATATCCCACGATGTTCTGTCCAAAATCAAGAACCACCTCTCCTGCCGGAGTGATGATCTGCTTTGCGAATAAGGTTTCATGCGGGGTAAGCGGAACTGTATCAATCGGAATCAACTGCTTCATTCCATAATTTTGAACTTTCACCAGATGAAACCGCTCCCCACAGTCTTCCATCAGACCATGTTCCATCGGGAATTCTTTCCTGGCATCATATACTTCCCCTGCCATAAAGTCATTTTCTCCAATCGGACCATCCTGGGTTGCAGTCCATGTTTCGTCCGAAACAACAATTGGCTCTCTTGCAATCTCAAATTGAAGCAATAATGCCAGATCCGTTCCATAAATATTTTTATTCTGGGAGAATCCCATTGCACCACGATACCAGCCATCCCCCAAAGATACCATAATTTCATTCTCACCTTCTCGTAAAAACCGAGTCACTTCCAATGTCTCAATCATCAGACGCTTATCATACTGCTGTGTTCCAGGCATGAACTGATGATTTGTTATCTCTTCTCCATTGATAAAAAGATTCATAATTCCATGACAGGTTGCATAAATATATGCCCCTTGCTGCTCTGCTGTTTCCATCTGTTTCCTGGTAAGAGAAAATCTTTTTCTAAGATAGCTTGCTCTTCGATTTTCCTTTTTCTTATCCTCAAGTTCCGGATCAATCCATTTCGCATTCCATTCTTCTTTATTAATAGCAGTCACAACAGTAATACCTGCCGGTTCTGACTCTTTCTTCTCTTCATCCCAGACTTTCACACAGATTTTCACTTTTGTTCTTGATGGGATTTCTTTTTTCAGAATGCATACCATAGTATTGCTTTCTTCTTCCACGATTTCCAACACATTTCCTTCTGTGTCCTGAACTGTCACTTCAAATCCGTTTTGCTTTTTTCCACCTTCCAGATTCCAGCTCAAACGCAGATTTTTCCCACTGATTCCAACTGGCTTTGTTAGGTGATTTACCTGTAGATTTCTGATTTTCATTCTATTTTCCGTCTCTTTTCCTTTCATTTTCATTCAAGAATGCCTCTGCAATCCTGCCGGAGGCTATATCAGTTCTTCTCCTTCTTATTTAACGCATTCACTACTGCCTCATACATCGGTTTTGCCTGTGGCGCAGCTCCCAGCAGTTCTGCGAGTGTCATTCCATAAGCGAACTGGATCATCGGACCTTCCAGCATTCCCGGTGCCATCTGGTTGAACATCTCAACTGCAAGTGGTTCTGCAACGATTTCGCCAAGTGTGCTGTCCATACTGAATCTCTCTACAGCAAGACTTGTCTCTGTATCATATTCATAATTATATACACCGGAACCAACTTCGTGTACTTCCTCTTTTTCCGGAAGAACAATCACAGCTGTTGTATTGGCCGGAACTTCTACATGCACATGAATTTTTCCATTCTTGCAGGATGTGTTTGCCACGATTTTTCCGTATACGGATTCAAACTCTGTGCTACACTCTTCAATACCTTTTACAAACATTGGTTTTACCTGGAATTTCTTATATCCCGGCTCTAACTGAGATAATCCGGCAACTTTGCGGTACATCCAGTCACCTACAGAACCATAAGCATAATGGTTCAAAGAGTTCATTCCTGATTCATCAAATGTTCCGTCCGGTTTGATTGAATTCCAACGCTCCCAGATTGTTGTTGCTCCCATGTTTACTGCATAGAGCCATGACGGATAATCTTCTTTCATAAAGAGTGTCGCTGCCATCTCATGAGCGCCATTTTCTGAAAGTGTATGACAGATATAAGGTGTTCCAACGAATCCTGTAGCCAGGTGATTTTTGTGGTTTCCAATATTTGTAAGCAACGTATTCAAGATACGTTTTCTGTCTTTTTCTCTTGCAAGATTGAAATACAGAGAAATGATAGCACCTGTCTGTGTTTCACTTACAATACGTCCTGTCTCTGTATAATATTCTCGTCGAAATGCATCCAAAGTTGTTTCGTAAAGCTCCGCATACTTTTTCGCTTCTTCGTCTTTTTCCAGCACCTCTGCCGTTTTCTTGACAAGCTCTGTTACATACAGATAGTACGCATTTGCGATCATATATTTATCTGTCGCACCGGTTCTGTCTGCGCTCTCTTCTTTATCCAGTGCAAGCCAGTCTCCATACTGAAATCCACTCTGCCAGAGACCGTTCTCTCCACAGTTATTCTTGATATAATCTACCCATTCATGCATACATTTCCAGTTTTCTTCCAGAATACCTTTGTCTCCGTAAATCTGATAAACCACCCATGGAACGATAACTGCTACATCACTCCATGCAGAAGAACTGTAGGAATCCAGAATATCAGGCACTACATGCGGAACACCCTTTTCAAGGGAAGACTCTGCTGCCACATCACGCATCCATTTTTTGTAAAATAATGCTGTATTTCTGTTAAATGCCGCTGTCCAGGAGAATACCTGCGCATCTCCGGTCCATCCAAGACGCTCGTCTCTCTGCGGACAATCTGTCGGGATATCAAGGAAATTGTCTCTCTGGCTCCATGTAATATTACTTTGCAGCTGATTTACTTTTTTGTTAGAACAGTGGAAATCACCTGTCTTTTCTATATCAGAATGTGTCACACAGGCGAAAAACTGATCTGCTGTAAATTCTTCCATTCCTTCTACGCTGATATAACGGAATCCATGGAATGTAAAATGTGGACGGAAGATCTGCTCTTCTCCGTTGCAGATAAATGTGTCGATTGATTTTGCCTGGCGAAGTGTCTCCGGATAGAAGTTACCATCCTTGTCCAGTACCTCTGCGTGACGGATCACAATTTTCTGACCTTTCTCGCCTTTCACATGAGCCTCAACAACACCTGTAACGATCTGTCCAAAATCAACGAGTTTTTCACCTTTTGGTGTAACGATCAGCTCTTTACCCACAATTTTCTCTGTGATACGGACAGGTTCATTCTCCTGTGCTGTTAATACTGCTTTGTCAAAATCTTTAACAACAACATTTCCTTCTGTGATTTCCGGTGCATCTGTATCGATTGTCTCACCCATGTAAATTTCACTGTAACGGATCTCTCCTGTTTTTACAGACCATGTTTCATCGGTAGCGATTACATCTTTGTTTCCATCTTCATATTCAACATGAAGCTCTGCAAATACTCCTGCCTGTGTGCCATAACGATTTGGTTCACAGGTGAATCCTAGGATGCCCTTATACCAGCCGTTTCCAACTGTAATCGCAATTTCATTTTCTGCTGTAAGCTGCTCTGTCACATCATAAATCTGATACTGCAGTCTGTTGTGATAGCTTGTCCATCCCGGTGCCATACGGTAATCACCGACTGTCTGTCCATTCAGTGTCACTTCATATACACCATGTGCAGTTGCATACAGAC
>OIZU01000455.1_pt1 | contig 33566 bp, 27 predicted proteins | sample 1588661 | NCBI WGS metagenome assembly OIZU01 (sample SAMN03283257) | human gut metagenome | biome: human-associated habitat; material: feces | host: Homo sapiens | place: USA | collected 2013 | reverse complement strand
AAAATCCTCACTTTTTTATTTGGAATGTTTTTTGTAATTCGGCTTCAAATAGATCGCGCAGCGCAGGATCGAGGTTAACGTAAAACTTCACCAGCGCTTTACCAACTTCAGAGAGTTTATATTCATCAGCAAGTTCATCTACAATAATAACTATATAAGGAAGCTTTTCTTGTATTTCTCCTTTTTCATAAAGCTTATTATATGATTCAATGTTTTTTACCTTCATTTGAGAAAATAAATTATATCTTTTATTCATTTCATTTACAGCCCAATTTAAAGCTCCTGCTGCTTTTTTAGGTTCTGTAACAACCGGTATTAATAAATGTGGTATTCCATTATATATGCTTAACTCAACAAAACAATATTAATTTTGTTAGAAATAGTAAGGATAAGTTTATGAAGGCATATATGGAATATAGGAGAAAGAAGATATGGAATGGATAATTATTAATGTTATTGAATCTATTCTTTTATCATGGTTTATATCTTCTTTAGTAGATATAAAGTGTAAAAAGTGGTTGTATAGATTTTTATTAGCAGCTGTCAATTTATCTATTATTACTTTATCTAATTATATGAATATGTATGATTTGTTTTTATCAACTGCTGTCATTATTACTTCAACTATCATTTCGCATTTCTTTACATATAATACATGGTCTGAACTGCTTTTAATAACAACTTTTGAAGGTGCGTTTTCTACTATAACTACTTGTTTTACAATTTTCATTTCGTTGCAATGGAGTCAAGTTAATCTTTCTCTTATCAATCGTATGTTATATGGATTAGGAACTTATATAATAATAAAGAATAAAAATCTTGAGAAAAGATATCTAAATAAAAAAGTTACTTATGAGTTAATACTAATTTTGTATTTTATTCATTATGTTTTACAACAGTTTTTACAACTTTTCATAGTTATCAAAAGTGATTTACCTGAAATACTTATTACGATTGTAATGATGGTACTTTGTATTTTTGTATTAATTCTCTTGTTTATGGAAATATCAAAGATGAATTTGGCACAAGAAGAATACAAACGTTTAAAACAAGAAAAGAAAAATGAAGAAACATTATCCTATTTATATGATCAATTAAAAATAACAAAACATGATTTAAAACATGATTTTGATTTGTTAAATTATTATATTGAAATTAATAACTTTGAAAAGATAAAAGATTTTATCGTTTCTAAAAAAGCAATGATAGATCATATGCCAACGCTTATTCAATCAAATAATAAATTATTAAATACAATTATTAATAATAAAATTATTCAAGCATATGCTAAAAATATACAAGTAGAATGTCATATTATTGTTAATGAATTTATAAATATGGTTGATTATGATTTGAATGAATTATTATCAAATATATTAGATAATGCTATAGAAAATTGTTTAACTCAAGGTAGAATAATTATTGATATTGTTCAAGAGGATTTGTTTTTGCATATAAGAGTAAAAAATGATAATGATTCTAAAAACTTTTCAAAAGAATTGATTACTAAAAAAGATAAAGAGAATCATGGGTTTGGATTAAAGAGTATCAAAAGAATTATTGATCAATATCAAGGAACATATTCTATTGAAAATAATGAAAAATACTATGAAATAAAGATAACGCTATTATTGAAATAGTGTTTTTTTGTATACAATTTGCAAAATGTCCTCGATATCTGCAAAACGTCCCCAACTACTATCATTAAAAATAATAATATATTAGAATGTAATTAGCTAATTATAAAGGAAAAATATTATTTATATTTTCGTTATTTGCTTTCTGAGTTATCAGAGCACTAATATAAATGATAAGTTTGCTATCTTTTAATTTATCTCATTATTATTGAGTGATGTACTCTGATAAATATATAAATGAAATATATAGATATAAGATATCATAGATTAGAATTAATAATTTAAAAAATAAATAAGATGAATTGTTTTTATATTCATCTCTATTTTTATTTGATACACTTTAATTAAAGGGAGGAGTGTTGGCTAATGCTTGAACTCAAAAATATTCATGTGGAGTATGGGAAACATATCATTTATGAAGATGCCTATTTTTGTGCTCATCATAATGAATTGACACTTGTTATGGGTAAAAGTGGTAGTGGTAAATCAACATTACACCAGTTAGTAATTTTGCATAATATAGGGAAATATGATTATTATTATGATAATGAAAATATTGGTCAATTATCATATAAACAGAAACAGGAATTTATTAATAAAAAGATGGGGATTGTGAATCAAATTCCTGCTTTTATTGATGATTTAACAATAAAAGATCATATAGCGTTATGTCAGTCATTATGGGATGGATATGATATTGATGAATACATTCAGCGTTTAGAAATTCAACATGTTTTAAACGAATACCCACAACAGCTATCTGGTGGCGAAAAGATTAGAATTAGTATTTTACTGGCAATGATTCATCAACCAGAAATTCTTGTATTTGATGAACCAACAGCTTCTTTAGATAAACATCATAGTCAGTTGATTATAGAGTTACTTAAAGAATATGCTCATCAAGGACATATTGTCATTGTTTTTACTCATGATAAATTAATGAAGTGTGAGGGAGATGTTGTTTATTTCATTGAAGATAAGATTTTAAATTGTGTATATCAAGATCATCAAGTGAAAAAGATATCTTCTTCGAAGCTAACAAAGAAAACAACTCAACATTATTTACAATATATTTATAAGATGTTTAATCATAAAAAGATATTAAAAGTATGTATGATCGTTTTTATGGCTATTGCAATAGGTTTAAGTTGTTTTTCAGTATTCTATGGAAATTCTGTTATTTATAAATATCAAAATGAGCTAAAGACTGTAAATAAAGCAGGGGTTATTTCTAAAAATACAGATTTTTTTGATGATACTTTATATAACAATTCCTCACCAATTGCTAAGGAGGAATTAAAGAATCTTGAAAATATTAAACATATTAATAAAATATGGCCTTATATTATGTGTCATGATGGATGTAATATTATCTCAGATAATATAATCAATCAATTTCGTGTTTTTCAAAATCAAAAATTAATTGCAGTAAGAGAAAAAGGTGAAATACAGTATAATTTAGGGACATATAATGAAGAATATGATTATTCTCAAAAAAGATTAACTTCTACATTTGATGTTGATGAAGGAATTTATATTGATCAATATTTTCTTTATTATTTGATAACTGGTGAAATAATGGAGAGTATTGTAGATTTAGATCAAATGAAATTTCAAGAAGTTATGTCTAGTATAAATACAGATACTGAAATTGAGTTTCCTATAGGAATACCTTATTATGTAGAATCACAGGAATATCGAGAACTTTATTTTAAACAAACGACTATAAGAATGAAAATTAAAGGGATGTATTCTGGACCACTTGATTTTAAACTTTGTAAAGAATTTAGCGTTAATCCTGATATCTTCTATCCACTAAGTGTTGAAAAAGAATATCGTGAAAAGATAAGTCAGGGATTATTACCAGCTATAAAAGAAAGTCATGGTGAGATTATAAAAGAACCTGTGATACCATTCTATCCAATTTATTATCAATTTTCAGTAGATGATAATGCTACTTTTTCAGAAGTTAAAGAAGAAATTGAAGCTTTGGGATATCGTGTTTATTCAGAATATTATGATAAAGAAGTCCAAGTGTTAGTTGCTAAAGATATGAACAAAGGCGTTACAATGATATCAGCATTGATTATGTGTGTTGCATTAATGTTGTTTTTTGGTATCAAATATAATCAGAAAAAAGAATATCAAGATTTTGTCAGATTTTTTACAAATCGTGGCATAACAAGTCAAAAAGCTAAAAAAATATTAGGATATTATTTTATATATGAGGGAATTTTATGTTCAGTGGCTTCACTTCTTACTATGGGAATCATTATATATATCTTTATGAGGTTTATTTATCAAGAGTTTATTTTTATTCATCTCTCATTTTTTCTATTTTGTATAATATTATCTTTTATTATTGAAGCAGGGATTCCATTATTGATAGTTAGGGGTGAAAAAGAATGATTGAGTTAGAAAATATTTCTATGAAATTTACTAGAAACTCTATTAGAATCAATAATTTAAATATACCTGAAAATAAAATAACATTAATAAGAGGACTAAGTGGGAGTGGAAAATCAACATTACTTTATAAACTTGCTTTAATATCTAAAGAAACACAATATAAGTATTTTTATCACGAACAAAATCTTATGACTCTATCTTCACATAAAAAAGCATATCTTAGAAGATATTGTATTGGTTATGTATTTCAAGACTTTTGTCTTTTGGAAAATATGACGATTTATGAATGTTTTCAATATTATTGTCATTTGATTAATAAAAAAGAGAATAAGAATGAATTATCAGAATTATTAGAAAAAGTTCATCTTCATAATTCTTTAGATCAAAAAATTGAAACATTGTCTGGAGGAGAAAAACAAAGACTCGCAATAGCATGTGTCTTACTGAAAAATCCTGAAATTATTATTCTTGATGAACCAACGAGTGCATTAGATGAAATTAATGAAAGAGAAATTTTTGAATTATTACAAGAAATATTAAAACAACAATGTACAATCATTTTGGCAAGTCATAGCTATATAGCTAATGAATATGCTGATACTATTTATGAATTAAATGGTGAGGGCATATGCGTTGTCAAACAAGCTAAAGATGAAGTTTATCCTGGAAAACAATTATCCTCTAAAAAAGATTATTCATTTTTATGGTTTTATATAAAACATAATTTTAAAAGTGAAAAACTGATGAATTGTTTAATGATTATGATATTGTCTATAGGATGTTTAGGTGTTGCTGCAATTGAGCATACAATATGGCAATCTTTAAATGATATTGATGCAAGAATTGATAAATTAGCTGATTATCAGCTGATGATTGAGTTTACTGATAATGATAAAACTTCAGGAATAAATAATCAGGATTCAATTATTAAAGATATAACAAATCAAGAAGGTATTAAAGAAATATACCCTTATTATGATTTAAGTGTCATTGTTGATGAAGAAGAAATACCAGTTTATCCACTATATGCGCAAAATCGTCTTGAAGGTAAGTTATATAAAACATTGCAAGAGGAAAGGCATTTATATCCTTCTTACCATGTTGTCTATAAAAATATAGATCAAATTAATAAAGATACTGTTTATTCTCACTTCATTGTGAATGGTAAAGTTCAGGTTAAACAAGATATTCCAATAAGTGGAGTTATGTCTATAGGAAAAATTAATGCTTATAACAAATCATTGGATTATATGTTGATGAATTATGAAGATATTCTTCAACTTGTAAAGAAAGCAAATGGAAAACCTAAGGAAAGTACTTATATTTTATTCTGTGATAATATTAATACTTTAAATAGTTTGATGATATATATTGCTAATAAATATCCAGATATCAATATTTTATCAACATTCCAAGATGTAAATCTATTGATTAATATGAAATATGAAACAATAAGTATGCTTCAAATGGAAAAAGTCATCACTGTTTTATTAATGGTTATGATGTTTATTTATCTTGATTATTGGATGATGAAAAGGCGTGAAAAGGAATTAACGATTTTAATGGCAAATGGAGTCATGAGATTTGAAATGGGAATTATTTTAGGTATAGATCAATTGATAAAAATGTTAACATCGTTTTTAATAGCATTATTGGTTATTGTTATTTTACAGTTTAGAGGTTTATCTATTCCAATATTTAATTTGTTTTCTCAGATTGGTATTGTTTTGGGAGTAAGTTTTATTTGTTCAATAGTTTTATCTGTTATAATGATTAGAAAATTAAATCCAGAGAAGATATTTAGAAATTAATAAAATGATATCGCATATAGAACAGACAAAGCATTTTTAAAAAATCTATTAAGCGCAAGAATAGCGTACAAAAAGGAAGAATGAATATGAAAAAAATAGTAATGTTGCAAACGGTTATGAGTATGGTTAGTTTAATCTTATGTATGTACACAATGTATGGATATGGAATAGGATTAGATGAGCAGTATACTTTACAACAGTTTGCTGATAAAGGAAATATCTATATTGTGTGGATATTGATGGCTTTGAGTTTTTTGAGTTGTTGTTTAGGGGTAATGATGATATTGAAAAAGCGAGATTAATTCTCGTTTTTTTATTTTATTAATTAAATCTTAATAACTTTTATTAAGAGAAATGGTAGGATAAAAGAGAGCGAGGATGATAGTATGAAGAAATTATTAACTGTAATAATAGTGTTTGTTTTATTTATCGTGACAAGTTTAACTGTGGATATATTGAGACAGCAATTTTATCCTTATGAGTATCAAGATGTAATGGAAAGCTTTTTTGGAAAATATCATATAAAAAAGGAACATACACAATCTGAGCAAAATGCTAAGGGAGATAAATATAGTTATTGGAGAATATCTTGTTCAGACAAGAAAGATGATTATTTTATTAATAATGAATATGGATTTTTTTCTCAACTTCATAGTATTTATATGTATGAACATGAAAATGAACTAAAACAGAAAATAGATTGCCAAAATATTGATGTTTCTTTACGAAATGCTTATGATTCTTACTCACCTAATACGACTGTAGATAAAGAAATTCCTAATGATGATCAAATGATTCATGAAAAATATAATAAAATGTATCCAAAGCAGTTTCAAGTTTATAAACATCAAGATATAACAAAACTATTTGAAGAAAAACCAATACCTTTATATTTTATTATTATTTGTGAAAGTCAGGAGATTGCTCAACGTTTTATTAAAGAAATTAAGAATGTTAATGCAATTATTAAAATTGTTTCACATGAACGCTCTGAAGAAGGAGTATATATTGATCATGAGACGATGAAAGGAAATGAGGATTCTTATTTATTTGTTTATCAAGGTAAATATATTGATAATGGTGTAGAGATTATGGGGCAAGTGACACAAAAAAATCAAGGTTATCGTACTATTTCTAATGATACAATTGTATATAATTATAATGAGTTTATTAAGAATTGTTTAAAATTTTGATAAATACGAAAATTAGTATATGAAATTTTCTAAAACTAAAAATTCACAAACAAAATTATGAAAATAATGTTGACTAAAAATTGGAAAAGGTATATCATATATGCAACAACCCTATAAGAAATACAAAGATAGGAAATAGTAGGTAGTGTAGAAAGCATAGAGAGGCTCTGGATGGTGTAAAGAGTCATGACTTCATTATTGAACTCGTCCTTGAGTGGAGCACTGAAACATGTGGAGTAAGCTGCTACGGAACTTGCGACCGTTATCACGCTAGAGTATGAACTTATTGATAAGCGTACTTGATAAGGTTATTACTGTGAGGTAATAATGAATATGAGGTGGAACCACGAAGTGATTAACTCTCGTCCTCTATTATGATTTTTTCATAATGAGGAGCGAGGTTTTTTATTATATAGGGATAGGAGGTAGAAGCATGAATTATAAAAAGTATAAGAAATTTGAAACGATTAAATTGAAAGATCGTACTTGGCCTGACAAAGAAATTGAAAAGGCACCGATTTGGTGTTCAGTGGATTTACGTGATGGAAATCAAGCTTTGATTACACCAATGAAGATTGAAGAAAAAGTGGAAATGTTTCAATTATTAGTTGATTTGGGGTTTAAAGAAATTGAAGTTGGTTTTCCTTCTTCTTCACAAATTGAATATGATTTTTTAAGATTGTTGATTGATGAACATTTGATACCTGATGATGTCACTGTTCAAGTTTTAACTCAAGCTAGAGAACATCTTATTAGAAAAACATTTGAATCATTAAAAGGATTAGATAAAGCTATTGTGCATATTTATAATTCAACTTCAATCCTACAAAGAGATGTTGTTTTTAATAAGAGTAAAGAAGAAATTAAAAAGATTGCAGTTGAAGGAACAAAGCTTGTTAAAGAATTATCTCAAGAATTTGAGGGAAAAGTTATTCTTGAATATTCACCTGAAAGTTTTACTGGTACAGAAGTTGATTATGCACTTGATGTATGTGAAGCTGTACTTGATACATGGGGGGCATCTTCTGATAATAAAGTGATTATTAATTTACCTTCAACAGTTGAAATGGATACACCAAATGTCTATGCTGATCAAATTGAATGGATGTGTAGAAATTTTAAAGATAGAGAACGAGTCATTGTGAGTGTTCATCCACACAATGATAGAGGTTGTGGAGTAGCAACAACTGAATTGGCATTGTTAGCTGGAGCTGATAGAGTGGAAGGAACTTTATTTGGTAATGGTGAAAGAACAGGTAATGTGGATATTATTACATTGGCGCTTAATATGTTTACTCATGGTATTGATCCAAAACTTGAATTGAGTCAAATGAATCAGATTAAAGCTATTTATGAAAAATGTACAAAGATGGAAGTTCCACCACGTCATCCATATGCTGGTCAACTTGTCTTTACAGCATTCTCTGGTAGTCATCAAGATGCTATTAATAAAGGAATGCATGCTTATCAGCAAAGAGGACAAGATGTTTGGGAAGTTCCTTATTTACCAATTGATCCAGCTGATTTGAATCGTCAATATGAACCAATTGTTCGTATTAATTCTCAATCAGGTAAAGGTGGAGTTGCCTTTGTGATGGATACTGTCTTTGGTTATCATTTACCAAAAGCATTGCAAGCTGATTTTGCTAAAGCAATTCAAGATATTAGTGAAACTGAAGGTGAAGTATCACCTGAAAGAATATATGATACATTTAAAAAGGAATATATTGATATTGAGGAACCATATAAATTTATTAAACAAAGACTTATTGATTTAAGTGATGATGATAGTGAATATGAAAGAAGGGCAGAAGTGACAATTGAAGATCATGGAGAAGTCAAGACTTTAATTGGTTATGGAAATGGACCTATCGATGCTGTAAAGAATGCTTTGAACTCATCAGATGATTTCTTATATACACATTTATTAGATTATAGTGAACATGCTTTAACATCTGGTTCATCAGCTAAGGCTGCAGCTTATGTACAACTTCGTCCTAAAGGAAGTGCGGTTTGTGAATATGGTGTAGGAGTTCATGCTAATATTACAACAGCAACAATTAAAGCCATGATTTCAGCAATGAATCGAATTTATAGAAATATCAAGAAAGAAGGTTAATATATGGAAGAACTTGTTTTATCTATTCTTGTTCATAACAGTTCTGGAGTTTTAACTCGTGTCAGTGGCTTGTTTGCAAGACGTGGCTACAACATTGATAGTTTAACAGTAGGAACAACGAACACTGAGGGAGTTTCAAGAATGACAGTGGTTGCTCATGGTGATCAACAAATTCTTGAACAAATTGAAAAGCAATTAAGAAAGTTAGAAGATGTGATTGAAATCTTTGCTTTACCTCGTTCATCATCAGTTTATCGTGAACTTGTGATGGTTAAGGTTGAAGCTGATCAAACAACAAGAGCTGATATTGTTTCAATTGTTGATATTTTTAGAGCAAAGATTGTGGATGTATCACCGCATTCAATGGTTATTGAAGTGACTGGTGATCATGGAAAGGTTGATGGCTTATTAGCCATGTTAGATGGTTTCAATATCGTTGAGATCGTACGTACTGGTTTATCTGGTATTGCAAGAGGTCTTAGTGATTTTGATATAAAAAAAGAAGATAACTAAATAGGGGGTCAAGAAAATGGCAAAAATTTATTATGAATCTGATTGTGATTTATCTTTATTAGATGGAAAGACAGTTGCAATCATTGGGTATGGTTCTCAAGGACATGCTCATGCATTAAACTTAAAAGAATCTGGGGTTAATGTTATTATTGGATTGTATGAAGGTTCTAAATCTTGGGCAAAGGCAGAAGCTCAAGGATTTGAAGTTTATACTTCAGCAGAAGCTGCTAAAAAAGCAGATATCATCATGATCTTAATCAATGATGAATTACAAGCAAAATTATACAAAGAATCAATTGAACCAAACTTGGAAGAAGGAAACATGTTAATGTTTGCCCATGGTTTCAATATTCACTTTGGACAAATCGTTCCACCTAAGAATGTAGATGTCACTATGGTTGCTCCAAAAGGGCCAGGACATACAGTACGTAGTGAATATCAAGTTGGAAAAGGTGTTCCTTGCTTAGTGGCAGTTGAACAAGATGCTACTGGTAGAGCTCAAGATATTGCTTTAGCTTATTCATTAGGAATTGGTGGAGCAAGAGCTGGTGTGTTGGAAACAACATTTAGAACTGAAACTGAAACAGACTTATTTGGTGAACAAGCTGTTTTATGTGGTGGGGTTTGTGCTTTAATGCAAGCTGGTTTTGAAACATTAGTTGAAGCTGGATATGATGAAAGAAATGCATATTTTGAATGTATCCATGAAATGAAATTAATTGTTGATTTAATCTATCAATCAGGATTTGAAGGTATGAGATATTCTATCTCTAATACAGCTGAATATGGTGATTATATTACTGGACCAAAGATTATTACTGAAGATACAAAGAAAGCTATGAAGAAAATCTTATCTGATATTCAAGATGGAACATTTGCTAAGGACTTCTTATTAGATATGTCTGAAGCTGGTGGACAAGCTCACTTTAGAGCAATGCGTAAAAAAGCTGTTGAACATGAATCTGAAAAAGTTGGTAAAGAAATCAGAAAATTATACAGCTGGTCTGATGAAGATAAATTAATTAATAACTAATACACACACACTTTGTGTGTGTTCAGTAAAGAGTCTATTGACTCTTTAGTGATGACATACAAAGGGGTAAAGGGGGAATTCATATGTCAATGACAATGACACAAAAAATCTTGGCTGATCATGCAGGAATGCAAGAAGTTGTTGCTGGTCAGTTAATTGAAGCAAAATTGGATGTGGTTATGGCCAATGATATTACTGGACCAATGGCATTACCAATTTTTAAACAAATGGCTGATAAGGTGTTTGATAAGGATAAAGTTGTATTGGTGCCTGATCATTTTACACCAAATAAAGATATTAAATCAGCAGAAAATTCTAAAGCTATTCGTGAATTTTCATTAAATCAATGTTTAACTCATCATATGGAACAAGGAAAATGTGGTGTTGAACATGCGATTTTACCAGAAAAGGGTATTGTTGTAGCTGGTGAATGTATTATTGGAGCTGATTCTCATACTTGTACTTATGGTGCATTGGGAGCTTTTTCTACAGGGGTAGGAACAACTGATATTGCCACAGGTATGGCAACTGGTGAATTATGGTTTAAAGTTCCAAGTGCTATCAAATTTGTTTTAAAAGGAAAATTACAACCTTATGTAAGTGGTAAAGATGTGATTTTACACATTATCGGCCAAATTGGGGTTGATGGGGCTTTATATAAATCTATGGAATTTGTTGGTGAAGGTGTCGCTGAGTTATCTATGGATGATCGTTTTACTATTTGTAATATGGCGATAGAAGCTGGAGCTAAAAATGGGATTTTTCCAGTTGATGATAAAACAAGAGAATATATGCAAAAGCATTCAAAGAAAGTTTATAAAGAATATGTGGCAGATGAAGATGCTATATATGATGAAGTCATTGAAATTGATTTATCAAAGATTATGCCAACAGTTGCATTCCCACATTTACCAGGAAATGCACATACAATGGATGAAATCAATAATGAGGAAAAGATTTATATTGATCAAGTTGTGATTGGTTCATGTACGAATGGACGTATGAGTGATTTACGTAAAGCAGCAGCTATTTTAAAAGGTAAAAAAGTGGCTGATAGAGTGCGTGTCATGGTTGTTCCAGCAACTCAAAAGATCTTTGTTGAATGTATTCGTGAAGGTTTGGCAGAAATCTTTGTTGAAGCAGGATGTGCTTTTAATACACCAAGTTGTGGACCTTGTATGGGTGGTCATATGGGAGTCATGGCTAAAGGTGAAAAATGTGTTTCTACAACAAATCGTAACTTTGTTGGAAGAATGGGTGATACAGAAGCTTTGATTTACTTAGCTTCACCTGAAGTTGCTGCTGCAAGTGCAATTGCTGGATATATTGCTGATCCAAGAAAGGTGGGAGAATAAGATGAAAGCCAATGGTAAAGTTTTAAAATATGGAGATAACGTTGATACAGATGTTATTATTCCAGCCCGTTATTTAAATTCATTTGATGCCAAAGAACTTGCAAGTCATGCGATGGTGGATATTGATCCCACTTTCGTAGAACGAGTGGAAGTTGGAGATATTATGGTGGCAGGAAAGAACTTTGGTTGTGGTTCGTCTCGTGAACATGCTCCTTTAGCTTTAAAGACAGCAGGTGTGAGTTGTGTTATTGCCAAATCATTTGCGAGAATTTTCTATCGTAATTCAATTAATATTGGATTTGCAATTTTGGAATGTGAAGAAGCCGCTGATGATATTGATGAAGGAAATATTGTAGAAGTTGATTTTGATACAGGAAAAATTTATAATCAAACAAAGCATAAAGAATATCAGGCACAACCTTTCCCTGAATTCTTACAAAAAATGATTCAAGTCAATGGTTTAGTGAATTATGTAAATGAGAAAAAGAGAGGTTAAATTATGGAAAAGAATATTGTAGTTATTAAAGGCGATGGAATCGGACCAGAAATTGTTAATCAAGCGATTAAGGTTTTAGATGCGATTGCATGTCAATATAAACATACATTTCATTATCAAAATATTTTAATGGGTGGGGCTTCAATTGATGAATATGGAGTTCCATTAACTGATGAAGCTATCAAAATTGCTAAAGCAAGTGATGCTGTATTACTAGGTTCCATTGGTGGTGATACCAATACATCACCTTGGTATCAGTTAGAACCATCTTTAAGACCAGAAGCAGGTTTATTAAAGATGCGTAAAGAATTAGGTTTATTTGCTAATTTAAGACCAGCTTATTTATATGATGAATTAAAGAGCGCTTGTCCTTTAAAAGAAGAAATCACTGAAGGTGGTTTTGATATGATGATTATGCGTGAGTTAACTGGTGGATTATATTTTGGGGAAAGAGAAACCAAAGAGATTGATGGACAAATGGTGGCTCATGATAATTTGGTTTATAGTGAAAAAGAAATTAGAAGAATTGCCAAACGTGGTTTTGATATAGCCATGAAAAGAAGAAAGAAAGTTACAAGTGTGGATAAAGCTAATGTTTTAGATACATCTCGTTTATGGCGTAAGATTGTTAATGAGGTGGCAAAAGATTATCCAGAAGTTGAAGTAGAACATATGTTAGTAGACAATTGTGCGATGCAGTTGGTAAAAGATCCACGTCAATTTGATGTAATCTTAACTGAAAATATGTTTGGTGATATTTTATCAGATGAAGCAAGTATGGTAACAGGATCAATTGGTATGTTATCAAGTGCATCACTAAGAGAAGATAAACTTGGAATGTATGAACCAAGTCATGGAAGTGCACCAGATATTGCAGGAAAAGATATTGCAAATCCAATTGCAACAATTCTTTCAGCGGCTATGATGTTACGTTATTCATTTGATATGGATGATGAAGCAAAGGCTATTGAAGATGCCATTGAGAAGGTTTTAAAAGCTGGATATCGTACTGTTGATATTATGTCAGAAGGAAAACAACAAGTTACTTGTTCGAAGATGGGCGACTTGATTGTGGAAAATTTATAATGGGGAGGTCACATATGAGAAGTGATAATGTCAAAAAAGGGGCTGAAAGAGCACCACATAGATCGTTGTTTAATGCTTTAGGAATGACAGAAGAAGAATTATCAAGACCATTAATTGGGGTTGTTAATTCTTATAATGAAATTGTTCCTGGACATATGAATTTAGATAAGATTGCTGAAGCAGTTAAAAAAGGAATTTATTTAGCTGGAGGAACACCTATTGAAGTTCCTGCTATTGCTGTTTGTGATGGAATTGCAATGAATCATACAGGAATGAAATATTCTTTAGTGACAAGAGAATTAATTTGTGATAGTACAGAATGTTTAGCAAATGCTCATCAATTTGATGGTTTAGTTATGATTCCTAATTGTGATAAGAACGTTCCTGGTTTATTAATGGCAGCTGCGAGATTAAATATTCCAACCATCTTTGTGAGTGGTGGACCAATGTTAGCTGGTCGTCGTGTAGATGGAAAACAAACATGTTTATCTTCATTGTTTGAAGCTGTTGGTCAATTGAACGCTGGGAAGATCACTGAAGAAAAATTAAAAGAAATTGAAGAAAAAGCTTGTCCAACATGTGGATCATGTTCAGGTATGTATACAGCCAATTCAATGAACTGCTTAACTGAAGTTTTAGGAATGGGATTAAAAGGAAATGGAACCATTCCAGCTGTCTATAGTGAAAGAATTAGACTCGCTAAACATGCTGGTATGCAAATTATGAAATTAGTTGAACAAGATATCAAACCAAGAGATATCATGACAACAGAAGCATTCTTAAATGCTATGACAGTAGATATGGCACTTGGATGTTCAACAAACTCTATGTTACATTTACCTGCTATTGCATATGAAGCAGGTGTTGAATTAAATTTAGAAATTGCCAATGAAATTAGTCAAAAAACACCAAACTTATGTCACTTAGCTCCTGCTGGAGATACATTTATTGAAGATTTAAATGAAGCTGGTGGGGTTTATGCAGTGATGAATGAGTTAGATAAATTAGGTGTTTTACACACTGATGTCTTAACTTGTACAACAAAAACATTAAAAGAAAATATTGAAGGATGTGTGAACTTAGATCCAAACATCATTCGACCAATTGATAACCCATATAGTCAAACAGGTGGTATTGCTGTATTAAAAGGAAATTTAGCACCTGATAGCTGTGTTGTAAAACAAAGTGCAGTTGCATCTGAAATGTTACAACATAAAGGACCAGCTAGAGTCTTTGATAGCGAAGAAGAAGCAATAACTGCTATTCGTGCTGGTAAGATTGTTGCTGGAGACGTTGTGGTCATTCGTTATGAAGGACCTAAAGGTGGACCAGGAATGCGAGAAATGTTATCACCAACATCAGAAATTGCAGGTATGGGATTAGATAAAGATGTTGCTTTAATTACTGATGGTCGTTTCTCTGGAGCAACACGTGGTGCTTCTATTGGACATGTTTCACCAGAAGCAGCAGTTGGTGGACCTATTGCTTTCGTTGAAGAAGGCGATATGATTGATATTGATATTACTAATCATCGTATTGAATTATTAGTCAGTGATGAAGAATTAGCAAAAAGAAAGAAAAACTGGCAACCTAAAGTACCTGAAGTTAAAGGATATTTGAAAAAATATGCAGCAATGGTTACTTCAGCAAACACAGGAGCCGTATTAAAAGTCAAATAAAGAGAAGGAGGAAACACTATGGAAATGAAAGGATCAGATATTGTTGTTGAATGTTTACTTGAACAAGGTGTTGACACTGTGTTCGGTTATCCAGGCGGAACAATACTAGAAATCTATGATAGTTTATATAAATATCAAGATAAGATTAACCATGTCTTAACTTCTCATGAACAAGGGGCTGCTCATGCGGCTGATGGATATGCACGTGCGACTGGAAAAGTTGGTGTTTGTATGGCAACCAGTGGACCAGGAGCTACTAATCTTGTTACCGGTATTGCAACTGCTCAAATGGATTCTATTCCACTTGTTGCAATTACTGCCAACCAAGTTGTACCACTACTAGGAAAAGACAGTTTTCAAGAAGTTGATATTACTGGAGTAACAATGCCAATTACAAAACATAATTTTATTGTTAAGAGAGTTGAAGATTTAGCACCAACAATTCGTAAAGCATTCCAGATTGCTAAAGAAGGTAGACCAGGGGCTGTTTTGGTTGATATCACTAAAGATGTGACTTTAGCACATTGTGAATATAAACATTTAGAACCTGAACATATTGAAAGACGTAATTATACTTACCCAACTTCAACAATTAAAAAAGCAATTGAAATGATTGAAGAAAGTGAAAAACCATTTGTATTTGTTGGTGGGGGTGCTGTTGCAGCTAATGCATCAGCTGAATTAAAAGAATTTGTGGAAAAAATTGATGCTCCAGTTACTGATTCTTTAATGGGAAAAGGAGCTTTTGATGGAACAAATCCACGTTATACTGGAATGTTAGGAATGCATGGAACAAAAGCAAGTAACTTAGGTGTTTCTCAATGTGACTTGTTAGTTGTTGTTGGAGCAAGATTTAGTGATCGTGTGACGGGAAATGCTAAGAAGTTTGCAAAACATGCGAAAATTATTCATATTGATGTTGATGAAGCAGAAATTAATAAGAATGTTATGGTTGATTTAGGTATTGTTGGTGATGCCAAAAGTGTATTAAGTGCATTAAATTTATTATTGAAACAACAAAACCATCCACAATGGCTTAAAGAAATTCGTGCTTTAAAAGATCAATATCCATTAAGCTATAATCCTGATGTTTTAACAGGACCATATGTTATTGAACAAATTGAAGCATTAACTGATAGTAATGCAATTATTTGTACAGAAGTAGGACAAAACCAAATGTGGGCAGCACAATATTATCATTTTAGGAGACCACGTCAATTGATTACAAGTGGTGGACTTGGAACAATGGGATATGGTTTAGGTGCTTCTATTGGTTGTAAATATGGAAAATCAGAACAATATGTTTTCAATATTGCTGGAGATGGATGTTTTAGAATGAACATGAATGAATTAGCAACAGCTTCTCGTTATAATGTACCAATTATTGAAGTTATCTTAAATAACCATGTCTTAGGAATGGTTAGACAATGGCAAACTTTATTCTATGGTAAACGTTATTCTGCAACTGTTTTAAATGATAAAGTTGATTTCTGTAAGGTAGCTGAAGGTTTAGGATGTAAAGCTATTAAAGTTACTAAGAAAGAAGAAGTTGCACCAGCTATTCAAGAAGCAATGGATTATAATGGACCAGTTGTGATTGAATGTATGATTCAAGAAGATGATAAAGTCTTCCCAATGGTTGCTCCAGGAGCTGCTATTGATGAAGTCTTTGATCAAAATGATGTTAATGAATAATCAAAAACCTTATAGAGAAAATTCTCTATAAGGTTTTTTCTTTTTCTTGTAAAAGTTGTGCATATTGAATACAAATTAAATCAGCAATAATAGCAAGAGGATAAGGATGACTTGCATAGTCCTTACGACTATGATAGCGAATATATTCATCTACATACGGAAGGGATATATTAAAATTAGATGTAATCATATAAATCTTAGGTTTAACTTTTAAGTTTTTAAAAGGTTTACTACGCTGAAATACACGATCAAAATAAGTACCAGATTCAGAAAAAATAATGATTAATGTTTCTTCATCAGCATTTTGAATATATTCCACTTGATTAATAAACTTAATACAAGTAAATAAAATTTTGCCACTCGTTTGTAAATCAAACTGCAAGTTTAAAGCAATATTTTCAGATTGCATATAACCAAAAGCAGCCACTTTTTTATATTGATAAATATCTTTAACAAGATTTTGAATATCTTCTTCAATCACACTATTATAAAGTGATTTTAAATTATCCATCACGCTTAAAATATAAGATTTACATAAAGAGCTAGCTTCAAAAGATTTAAAATCATATTTCTTTTTAGCATGTTCATGTTCAATTGCAAATCTAGCGACTTGACTTTTAAGTGCGTTGAAATCATTTAAACCAATATCACGACAAAAACGTGAAATACTGGAATTAGAAACATAACATTGTTTGGCTAAATCTGTTAATGTAATATCTTCTAAATCATGAATATTTTCAATCAAAAATTTTGCGATTTTATAATTGTTTGAATCAATAGGCTCACTATTAATAGTAGATAGCAAGATAATCATAAGATTAAACATATTTTTTCCTCTTTTCGACATATGATTATATTATATATATCACGAAAGGAGGGGAAATACAATTTATTTTTTTATGATAATTGTTTGGGCTATTTTATCATGAAAAGATTGGGAATTTGGTTGAAAATAAGCATATAAAATAGACAGTAAAGTTAATCCATAAGCAAGATACTTTAGTGGCTCAACAAAACTTGTAAAACCTAACACAGGTAATAGTTTTCTTAAGTAAGTTGCGGTTATGACAATACCACCTTCTAATAGTGTTGCTCCAACAAGTTCCCTTAATAACATTGTCTTTAAAGTAATATTGTTTTCATTGATATCAACAATTTGAATCTTACATATTTTTTTACCCAATGTTTGTCCTTTCCAAAGGAATACAGGAATGATTATGTAATATATCAAACCAATTGCTATACCATATAAAATAAGTAAAAGTGCTGTTTGAAAATCATAATGGATAAAATCAAACATATAAGGCTGTAAATAATCACCATTACGAAAATAGAAAGTGATAGGAATAACAGCTAACATGTTTGTTAAGTACCAATCAATAACCATTGCTAAAAATCTCTTTACTCTTAATTCAATAATATCATTTTTATTTGTAACTTTTTTCTTTGACATTTTTCTCACCTCAAAATAAACTTTTTAAAATTATAACAAAGTCATTTATCATTCATCAATTCATTTCCAAATCTTGGAAACAAAAAGAAGATGAAAATTCATCTTCTTTAGAAATCAATTATAATCTTTTGTAATCTTCTAAATTTAATAATGATGCAGCATCTTGATCACAAATCACAGTAAAATTAGGATGTAATTTTAAGATTGTTGCAGGTAATTCATCTGTAATCGGTGAATCTAAAACTTGTTTTAAGATTTCAGCTTTTTCTTTTCCTGTCACAATCATTACCAAATGTTTAACACGCATTAAACTTTTTGGTCCCATTGTAAGAGTGATTGGTAAATGTGGTTTTTCAGGATATCCAGGATTAGCTGCATTTTTTGTTTTACGATCCATTGGATAAGTATAACTATCCATTGGTGTACATCTTGGACAATTACTGCAGAAATGACCATCAAATCCTAAACCAATCAACATCACATCAATACCACCAGCGTTACGGATTTCTTGATCATAAGTTTCCCAATTTTCCATTGTTGTTGTGTGAATGCGTTCATCAGGAATATGAGCATCTTTAAAGAAAAGTTCTTGCATTTCTTCCCAGTTAGGACCATATGGTTTATCAAGATATGGTGCTTCATCAAATAACCAATACTCAATATCCTTAAATTTATCTTGGTCTTTGATATAAGGGATCATCATCTTATAAAGATTGACAGGTGATTTCCCAGCTGTTAAAGAAATATTCACACGTTTGTCTTGCATCATAGCACCGAGTAAAATGTGCATTGCACTTTCACTCATTTTTTGTTCTGATTCTTCAATAATTAATTTCATAATTCTTTCCTCCTTGATTTATATCAAGAAGATAAAACTTACACAAGTCACATTATAAGTGATTTTTTGATAGTGTCAAGAAAATAATTTTTATTTTAAATTTATGATATTCCTAATTATGTAGCGCTAAATTAATAATATATCTTAATTACATTGAAAAATCAACACATTTCCACAATGTGGAAATAATTTCGACAATATGGAAAAGAATTGCCAAAAGAGTGTTGAAAAAGATATAATTCAGGTACATTTGAGAAGGGAGGAATATCTATGAAATTCATGGAAAAATTTAATCAACTTGCTGATCGTACTTTACTACCTTTAGCAAATAAATTGGGGAATCAAAGACATCTTGCAGCTATTCGTGATGGGATGGTTGTTGCGATTCCACTATCAATTCTAGGTGGTGTTTGTTTAATTATTTCAACACCTCCATTTAAACCAGAAACATTACCAAATTGGGGAGTCATTAGCGATATGTTAATGGGATGGTATAATTGGGCGCAAGCAAATAAAGCAATGTTACAATTACCCTATAACATGACAATGGCATTAATGGGATTGTTTGTGGCTTTTGCGATTGCTTATCATTTGGCTAAGAAATATGAGATGCCAACATTAAATGTAGCAATTGTCTCAACCGCAGTATTTTTAATTGTTTCATCACCAGTTGTGTCTGCTGTGCCAGCTAGCTTAATGAGTGAAGGGGCAAATATGACAGATCTTCTAACAAAGGCAGGGAACTATATCCCAACGACATTCTTGGATGCCAAAGGGATTTTCACAGCTATTATTGTTTCCATTGGATGCGTTGAAATTATGCATTTTATGTTGAAGAAAAATATTCGCTTTAAAATGCCTGAAGGGGTACCACCAGCAATTGCTTCATCATTTGATGCGATTATTCCATTGTTTGTATGTGTGGTTGTTTTCTATGCACTTTCACTATTTGTTCAAAATATAAGTGGTGAATTGTTGCCAAGTATGATTATGACATTACTTGCACCAGCTATTTCAGGATTAGATTCATTACTTGGAATTTGTTTAATTACAATTATTGCACAAACATTTTGGTTCTTTGGATTACATGGTGCAAGTATTACACAACCTATCCGTTTGCCATTTATGCAAATGTACTTAGTTGCTAATATTACAGCATTTTCTGCAGGTGATCCAGTTGTTCATTTCTTTACACAACCATTTTGGTCTTATGTCATTACTCTTGGTGGAGGAGGAGCCACTTTAGGTTTATGTATCTTATTGTTGCGCTCTAAATCTGTAGAGTTAAAAACACTTGGTAAATTATCAATTGGACCAGCTATCTTTAATATCAATGAACCAATTATCTTTGGTTTACCAATGGTTTTAAATCCATTAATGATGATTCCATTTATATTTGTACCAGTCGTGAATTCTATTATTGCTTATGCATGTATGGCATTCCATATTGTTGGAAAAGGTGTTATAGAAACACCATGGACAACACCCGCTCCATTAGGTGCAGCTTTAGGATGTATGGATATCAAAGCAGGAATACTTGTTATTGGATTAATTATATTAGATATGTGTCTTTATTATCCATTCTTTAAACTTATGGAAAAACAAAAATTAGATGAAGAAAATGGAGTTCAAAACATTTAATCTATAAAAAAGAAGATAAACTTACACACCATAACTTCATTTCTATCATTCAATTTTGTTTTACCTCAAATGTCTTTGGCATTTGAGGTTTATTTATTTCATTGAAATATAAGAAAGTAAATAAAAAGTTAGTATTTCTTCATATTAGGTCAAAAATGTTTAACAAAAAAGGTAGATATTTTGTTTTTTAAAACTTGATTGAAGAAAAATAATCAAAACTGTATAATGAAATAAAAGAATAAAGAAAGTTTGGGGAAATGATATGAAAGATAATAGGGAAAGATTTATTCAGGATATGCTTGATACTTTTGATGATACAAATGCATATCAGGTAAGTTTGTTTTTATCAGTATTTTTTGGTGTAGTAGGTTTATTTTATGCCATAACAACCTTGCCTTCTATTTTGCCATATATTTATATATATGATACTTATTTTGCTTTTTTAGGATTGTCGGTTTTTTGTATCATAGGAGGAATAGGATGTTTATATGTATTGTATGGGCATTATATTTCTACAAAACATCATTCAGTTCATGAAAGGATTCACTATTTACCCGTGGCTTTTTTATCAATAATACCTGGTTTTATCATGATCATGTATAGTGCTTTAGTCACTGCAGCTTCTTTTACTTTTCCGATTTCCATTATTAGTTTCTATTTATGTTTTTATGCAATTATTGTTTTTATCGTTGCATATTTTATGGTACAAAAAAGAATAAATAGTGAAAAAGAAGTTTATCAAAAAAAGACGTTAAGATATGTACAATGGGTAACTATACTTTTACTTGTTATAGCTTTTTTATTTATATTATTTTTAAGAGGATCAGTTTTTGAGGATTTAGTAAAGATTGCCTTAATCACTATTATTGTTTCGTTTTTTGCTTATCAGGCAGCTAGAACTTTACTAGCAAGTCGATTGATGAAGAAAATGGATATCGATATGATTGATTATCAGAATTTATATCATGATGGTCGTTTAGGTGAAGTTGATCTTTCACAAAAAGCGCGTGTATATATCATAAATGATGGAAGAATTGATAAAGCTTTAAATATTTTAGTGGAATTTGGATTTGATCGTGATGATTGTATGCGTGCTATTATAAAACATCAGCCATTTTATACATTTGATGAGAAGATGTATTATGATCTTCAATTTATGAATAAACTTTTAATGCGTTTAGCTTATGAAGATGTTCCTTTTCAGGTAGAAGTCTTAAAAAATAAAGACTGGGAAATTGATGAAAGTTATCAATTAATAGAAAAGCATCGTTTTGTCCGTAAGAAAAAAGCAGATGCCAAAGAAAATGATGATGAAGTTAAAGAGAAAAATAGTTGGTTATTTAATATTGTGATGAGTATAATTGTTGGAATTGGAATGATACTATATGGTCTATGGTCGGCATTTTTTCCAGTTAATTATTTTAAACCTGTGCGTTGGTGTTCATCTGAGCAAATTCAAACTTATTACAATGAATTTACTTATAGGAGTACGAGAACACTTTATCATTTGATTTGTATTTGGATTATTTTTTTAGTTTGGTTATTTGTGAAACCAATTCAAATATGGGTAAGTGGAATAATGGAAGAATCTATTCAAACAATATGGATAGCTTTTGGTATTATCTTTGTTGGAGAATTGTTTGTTTTTCCAATGTATTTAAAAAAATTAAAAGCAATTCTACAACAAGAACATAATGTTCATAATTATGAAAAAAGAGCATTTTTGTTATTTATATTGTATTCTTTTATAAGAAGTTTAATAAAAGGATGGCAAAAATCTTTATGTATGTTGATATTTTTAATTGTGAGCATTGAACTGGCTAAATCAATTTACATTTTTATACGTTATATTCAACATAGAAAAGAAGTAAAAATAGTGAAACAAAATGAAGAATATGAAATTGTTGAAGAATATGATATGCAACCTATTATTGATAGATTAAAAGAATTTAAAGAAGATGTGATTGTTTTGGAATATAGTGATTTACCAGTTAATCGTTATTGTAGTAAATTAGGTGGATTACCTTATTTATTAGAGGGTGAAAATATTCCTTGTGATGGAAATGAACCGTTAATATTGTTGGCACAAATTAATTTTGATGAACTTAAAGGAAAAACAGTTGGGGATTTACCAGATCATGGAATGTTGCAATTCTTTATCAAATGTGATGATGTTTATGGATGTGACTTTGATTTTAATGTAGATAATCCTAAATATCGTGTTGTTTATCACGAAAAAGTTGATTATATAGCACCACTTCGTCAAGATGTTGAATATATTAATGAAGAATCACCACTGCATGGAGAATATCGTTTGAATTTATCTATTCAACAAGTTGAAGGACTATCAGTAAGTGATTTTCAATTTATCGATCGTTTAAAGAAATTGTGTGATGATTTATTACCAAAGGATTTTGAAAATAATGATGGATTTATGGATGCTCTTTATGAGTACGTTGAATTTAATGAAAATAATCAAATGTTAGGACAGGGATCTTTTGCTCAAGAGGATTCTAGAGGAAGTGAGTCAATGCTTATTTTGCTTCAATTATTGAGTGATGAAACACATATGATGTGGGGAGATTATGGAACATGTCATTTTCTTATTGATAAGGATGATTTGAAAAATAAAAGATTTGATCAGGTTATATATACTTGGGATTGTTATTAAGATTTGATTTTGATCTTCTTTAGATATTCTTAAGAAATTCTTTACCATATATTCATATGATATCCATATAATGGTGTTAAGATATGATAAAATTCTGATTAAAATATCATGATATATGGAAAAATATGATAAATAAAGTGGGTGTGAATATGCAAAAAATAAAGGGATTAACAAATCAAGAGGTCTTAGATCAAATTGATTTAGGGCATATGAATATATCTCCAAAACCATTAGTTAAGACAAATAAACAAATTATATTTGAACATGTTTTTAATTTGTTTAATGCTTATAACTTTGTTATAGCATGTGCATTGGTATTTGTTCAAGCATGGTCAAGTTTATTCTTTGTTGTGATTGTAAGTGCCAATACAGTTATTAGAATTTATCAAGAGATACGTTCTCGTAATATGGTTGCTAAGTTAAATTTAATTATTTCACCTAAAACAAAAGTATTACGTGATGACACAATACAAGAGATTGATAATGAAGAAATTGTCTTAAATGATGTGGTTTATTTTGAAACTGGAAATCAAGTTTCTTCTGATTCTATTGTGTTAGATACAGCTGTTGAAGTTGATGAATCTTTACTTACAGGAGAAGCTGACCCTGTATTGAAAAATATAGGTGACCATTTATTGTCAGGAAGTTTTATTGTTTCTGGTGCATGTTATGCAAGAGTTGAACATGTAGGAATAGATAATTATGCGACTCATCTTGCTAATGAGGCAAGACAAAGAAAACCAGTGACATCTGAGTTGGTTAATGTTTTTAATAAAGTAACAAAATTTACCAGTTATTTAGTTGTTCCATTGAGTGTTTTGATGTTGTATCAAGCTTTAGGGGTGAGAGAAGAATCACTTGCGACAGCAATTGTCAATACTTCAACAGCCTTACTTGGAATGTTACCTAAAGGATTAGTATTATTGACAAGTGTTTCTTTAGCTGCCAGTGTTGTGCGTCTAGGAAAAAGAAAAGTGCTTGTTCAAGAAATGTTTAGTATTGAAACTTTATCCCGTGTTGATGTTTTATGTCTTGATAAGACAGGAACTTTAACAAAAGGGAAAATGAAGGTTCAAGAGGTTGTTGATTTAGCCAATCCTTTATCACTTGATATGCAAAAAGTCATGAGTTCATTTGTTGGACAAAGTGTTGATAATAATGCAACTTATCAAACATTAAAGCAATACTTTCAAGATGAGATATGTTATGAAGTGAAAAATCGTGTCCCATTTTCTTCAGCTAGAAAATGGAGTGCACAGGAACTAGAAGGTATTGGAACGATTATTGTAGGAGCACCAGAGTTTATTGTACCTCAATATCAATTACTACAATATATTCAAGAAGCTCAAAATAGTGGAGCTCGTGTTTTAATGGTTGCTCATCATGCTGATTTTCAAACTTTTCAAGAACATCTTCATGAAGCAACACCACTAGCTTTAATTATTATTTTAGATCCTCTAAGAGATGATGCGAAAGAAACACTGGCTTTCTTTCAAGAAAATGATGTAGATATTAAAGTGATTTCTGGGGATAATCCAATAACTGTAAGTTCATTAGCGAAACAAGCGGGAGTCAAAGATGCTCATCACTATATTGATGCATCTACTTTGACAACCGATGAAGAATTAGAAAATGCAATCATGAATTACAATGTGATTGGTCGGGCTACCCCAAAACAAAAACATCAAATGATTTTAACTTTACAAAAACATAAACAAAAAGTCGCAATGACAGGTGATGGAGTTAATGATGTTTTAGCTTTAAAAGATGCCGATGTTTCAATCGCGATGGGATCTGGCTCAGATGCTGCTAAACAAATCTCTCAGTTTGTTGTGATTAATGGTGAACTATCAACAATGGTAGATGTTGTCAAAGAAGGACGTTTAGATATTAATAATGTGACACGTTCAGCATCTATGTATTATCTTAAGACAATCTATACAATATTGATTGCTATTTCAACTGTATTATTAAATATGCCTTATCCTTTTATTCCTTTTCAAATGACTTTATTAGATAATTTTATTGAAGGTTTTCCTTCTTTTATGATTTTATTTGAAAAGAATATCGATAAACAAAAAGAATCGATTGGTAGACATGCGATGCGTTATTCATTACCTAATGCTTTGGTTATTGTTTTAAGTGTCATTGCATTAAAACTTCTTGCCCCTATATTATCTTTAGAATTACATGAAGTCTTTACAATTCTTTATTTTTCAACTTCATTAATTTCTATTCATATGATTTATCGTATTTATAGTCCAATTAATTGGTATCGTACATTTGTATTGATTATAGATATTATTGGCTTTTGTATGGCCACATATATCTTCTGGGATTGGTTACAGCTTGCTCCACTTACAATGCAATTATTCCAATATATATTGATTATAATTGTCATTGGTATGATTTTAGCAGCAATCATCTCACATTTTGTGAATATTTATTTAGATCGAGAATGAGACAAAACAGCTCATTCTTTTTATATGACTTTTGTCACTTTTATTTATGATAGAAATCATGTTAAAATAAAAAAGAGTGTAGGTGATAGATATGCATAAACAAAATCAGAAGGCTCTTTTTGGGATTATAGTGACAATTGCAATGATGATTGTAGGTTTGATTTATACAAGCTATAGTCGTCCTTCATCTCATCATAAGGTTTTTGGTGTCACTTATATGACAATGAATAATCCTTTTTATGAAATTATTAATAATGAATTAGAAAAAGTGATTGATCAAAACGGGGATCGACTTATTACCTTGGATCCAGCTTTAGATGTGATAAAACAAAATGAACAGATTCATTTCTTTATCAATCAAAATGTTGATGGAATATTCGTTAACCCAATAGATTATAAACAAATACAACCAGCTTTATTAGCAGCTAAAAAAGCACATATACCAATTATTGTTGTTGATGCACCTATTAAAAATAAAGAACTGGTCAACTGTACAATTGTTTCAGATAACTATAATGCTGGTGTTCAATGTGCCAATGATATGATGAATACAATGTCATCAGCTAAAATTGTTTTATTAAAACATAGTAGTGCAAAATCAGCTAAAGACCGAATTGATGGTTTCTTAGATACAATCCAATCTCATCCTCAATATCAAATTGTTGACGAAGGAGAATGTGAGGGGCAATTAGAACTTGCTATGCCATTAATGCAAAAAATAATAAAAAAACATCGCGATATTGATGTTGTTATGGCACTTAATGATCCGAGTGCTCTAGGTGCTTTAGCAGCTTTAGAAAATAATGGGATGAAAAATGTTAAAGTATATGGTGTTGATGGAACTCCAGATGTTAAATCATTGATTCGTCAAACACCAATGGTTGCTGGAACAGTTGCACAATCTCCAATATCTTTTGGTTATACTGCAGCTTTAAAGATGTATGATTTATTGGCTCATAAAACAGTTGATTCTAATATTATTGTTCCTGTGACTTTAATAACCAAAAAGAATATTGATGATTTTGATGAAACGGGGTGGCAATAATGAATCGGAGTTATTGGCAATCTTTGTCATCTTTAAGAGTTTTTATGATTCTTTTGAATTTTATTATCATTGTTTTTTATGGCAGTGTTTTTTTACTTGCAACAAAATATGTTATTGATTATCAGATGACAAGAGATTTTTTAGATAAAATCAATCATATTCCTCATCATCCACTTGTTGTATTCTTTGGAAGTATTTTATTATTTATTATTCTTTTATCAATTATGTATTATCGTCAAGAACATGATATTATTCAACATAAGATGAATATGATTTTGAGTTTCGTTGAATTGTTGATTTGTTTTGGTATTATTTATTTATTGTATATGGGATATAATGGTATTATTTTATTAATGTTTTGTAATAGTATATATCATTTAAAAGATGATAAAACAACAAAATGGATATTAGGTGCCGTTATTCTTGTTTATTTGATTTCTAATTATGATGTTTTTTCAACAGTTATTCCACTCACAAATCCACAAGCATACTTTCAGATTTTTAATGCGAATATAAGAGGAATGCTGATGATTGCAAAGAATGTATTAGAAACATTAAATATCTTATTATTTATTGTTTATATGATTCTTTATATAGCTGATCAGATTCAAGAAAATGAGAATATTTCAAAAGAATTAGATATGATTCATCAGGTGAATAAAGAATTACAAAATTATGCAGCGGTGACAGAAAAAATTGGTGAAAATAACGAGAGAAAACGATTAGCAAGAGAAATTCATGATACTTTGGGTCATGCTTTGACTGGGATTGCAGCTGGTGTGGATGCTTGTATTGCAATGATAGATATAAATCCTCAAGCAACTAAGCAACAATTACAAGTTGTCTCTAAAGTTGTGCGACAAGGGATTGGGGATGTTCGTAATTCTTTAAATAAGTTACGTCCAGGCGCATTAGAAGCTCATGGCTTTAAAGGGGCAATTGAATCAATGATTGAAGAATTTATGAGTGTCAGTGATTTGGATATTGTATTAGATTATCGATTAGAAAAAGTAGATTTTGAAAATACAAAAGAAGATATATTGTTTCGGGTTATTCAAGAAAGTATTACAAATTCACTTCGTCATGGGGGTGCAACTCATATAGAAATTATTATTTATCAGGAAGATTATCATTTATATTTAAAGATTCAAGATAATGGTAGTGGTTGTGAGGATATTCATTATGGTTTTGGTTTAAAACAGATGCAAGAAAGGGTTGCAGTTATTAATGGTGAAGTGTTATATGATGGACATAATGGTTTTTTAACAATTATTAAAATACCAATGCAAAGGGGAGAAAATTATGATTAAAGTTGTGATTGCTGATGATCAAGAGCTCATTAGAGAGTCATTGAAGATTGTCTTAGGAACACATGAAGATATACAAGTTGTTAGTGTTGCAAGTGATGGGTTTGAGGTTTTAGATATTTTAAAAAGAAATCCAGTAGATATTATTCTTATGGATATTCGTATGCCACATATGGATGGCGTTATGTGTACAAAAGCAGTTAAAGAACAATATCCACAAACAAAGATTATTATTTTAACAACTTTTGATGATGATGATTTTGTGTTTAGTGCATTAAAATTTGGAGCAAGTGGATATTTATTAAAAGGGGTAAGTATGGATGAATTGTATCAATCCATTTTAACTGTTTATCATGGTGGAGGAATGATTAATCCTGATATTGCCACAAAAGTATTTAGTATGTTTTCTAAAATGTCACAAAACAATTATTCTATTCGTGTTGAAGATAGTGGAATTAAAGAGATAAGTAAACCAGAATGGAAGGTCATTCAACAAGTTGGTTTTGGTCTTTCTAATAAAGAAATTGCACAAAAATTGTTTTTATCAGAAGGAACTGTAAGAAATTATCTAAGTTCTATTCTTTCAAAATTAAATTTAAGAGATCGTACACAATTAGCTATATGGGCAGTACAAACAGGACAAACAACAAAGGATTTTGATTATGAATAAAAAAGCCATCATTGTATTATTATGTATAGGTTTGATTTTCTTACTTATCTGTTGGCCTCATAAGGTTGTTATTAAACTGGGGATATTTGCAGGAAGTAATTGGGATGTGCCAAGTGGTGATAGTTATTATGTTATTGATCATGCAATTGAAAGATTTGAAAAAAAACATAAGAATGTTGAAATTGAATATCAAAGTGGTATCTTAAAAGAAGATTATTCTGCTTGGCTTTCGCAACAAATATTAAAGGGAGAAGAACCAGATGTATTCATGATTTTAAGTGAAGATTTTAATACGTTAAGTTCATTAGGAGCATTAAAAGATTTACATGGATTTATGAAACAAGATCATCAGTTTGATACATCACTTTATTATCAAAGTGTTTTACAAGCTGGCATTTTTCAAAAAAAACAATATGCCTTGCCTTATGAAAGTAATCCAACTTTGATGTTTGTTAATAAAACATTATTAAAAAAAGAAGGAATCTCTATTCCAGATAATGATTGGAGTTTAGATGATTTTTATAGAATATGTCAAAAAGTGACAAAAGATAGTAATCATGATGGAATTATAGATCAATACGGTTATTATAATTATGATTGGTTAGATTCTATCTATGGTCATGGGGGACAATTATTTAATGAAGATGGAACAATGTGTTATCTCAATCAACAATCAGTTAAAGATTCATTAGTCTTTTTACAAAAGTTGACAGCTTTAAATCAAGGTTATCGTGTTAGTGCTGAACAATTTGATAAAGGACAAGTTGCCTTTTCACCAATGCCTCTATCACAATATAGAACCTATAAACCATATCCTTGGAGAGTCAAAAAATATTCTCAATTTGAATGGGATTGTGTCAAAATGCCTTCTCTATCCAATCAACAAGGACATAGTCAAATCTCGACATTATTAATGGGATTATCTTCAAGAAGTCAACATGAACAACTTGCCTGGGAATTTTTAAAGACATTAACTTATGATCAGCAAACTCAAACTGAATTAATAGAATACTCACAAGGTATCTCATCATTAAAGACAGTCAGTGAATCTAAGCATACATTAGATATTTTAAAAGAAGAAGCTGGTGATAGTCAGGTTAATTTGAGTTTACTTAAAGATGTTATGGAAAATGCTATGAATCATAATCAATTTAAAAAATATGAATCTGCCCTTAATTTATTAACAACGCATATTCAACAAATTATTGATAATAATGCTGATATAGATACATCATTAATTGATTTACAAAAACAAATGAATCAATATCTTAAGGATTAAGGGGCTGTAACGACTAAGTGGTTTTTGAACCATTTAGGACGCTCAGTCCTTTTTTTCTTTGATAACTAAAAAACACATTAAGTTATTTTTTATTGTGAATAACTTTTTGTGTTTTTTGACGTACTTAAAAAAATATACGTTTTTTGTTATAAAAATCGGGTTGTCTAGTTAATTATGTTGAGCATCCCTTTGACTTGCTTCTCTGATTTCATCTTTAATCTATGATATTTCCTTAGATTATGTCCTATACAAACAAGATATATCTCTAATCTAACACCAGCTTCTCCTCTTCGACGTATTCTATCATATTTTTGATTCGCTTTTAAGTCTCCAAACGTTCCTTCTGTTTCATTGCTTCTTTGATACATCAATTGAATCCCTTCTTCACTTTGTACATTCCTTTTGACTTCTTCATGAAATTTATCTAGTTCTTCACAATAGCTAATCGTTCTTCCTGTCTTTGATTTTGTACATTGACTTCTCATTGGACAGTCTTGACAATGATGATTCACAAGCATCCTATTCTTTTTTTGATAGATTCCTCTAGTATCTATTGTTTCTTTATCTAATTCAAATGTATGTCCGGCCGGACATACAAATTGATTCTTTTCATCTCTTTTAAAATGTATAAGTTTAAACTGATTCTTTTGTGTTGCCTTCTCCCTTTCTTTATAATATCCTGAATACTTCATATACAATTCAATCCCATTCTCTTTACAATAGCTATAATTATCATAACTTCCATACCCTGCATCTGCTGGTGTTTTATGAGGGAGTTCTCCATAAGCTTGTTTATACTTTTCCATAAATGGTATATATGCTTTAAGATCATTTCCATCACTACTCACATAGATATTTCTAATGATTCCATCACTTACACCTATCTGTATATTGTATCCCGGCTTAAAGATGTTTGTATGATTATAATAATCATACTTCATATGCATGAACGTTGCATCCGGATCAGTCTTTGAACAGCTGTTTTTTCCCTGCAGCATATCAAGATGTATGGAATATTCCCATAGCTTTATAGCATTTTCCTTTAATTCATCATATATTCGTTGAATATCACTTTTTCTTTTTCCCTTGCCATAAACAAATTGAATATTCTGGTCCTTCATATATAATTCTACCTTGTCAGCAATCGTTAATAGATAATCGATACTTGGTTCTTTAAGAAGAGAATAATGAACATTGATATTCATGCCTTTAAAATAGGAATTGATTCTTTGAATGCATAATAATGTTTTCCTCCATCTTTTCGTTCTATTCCTGATTGTATTCTTGCGCCATATAAAAGTATTCTTATTGGCATTCGCTTCATACTTGGTTCCATCAATACATAAAGCATCAGTATTGATAGAGATATGAGATTCAATATATTTATTGATATCATAAAAGATATCTTCAATAGGCATCGTTAAATCATCTTTAATAAATCTTTCAAAAGCCATGTGACTAGGAGTCTGACATTGGGAAATAAACATAAAGCGAATATCCGTTTTACAAAGTCTTTCCAGTTCTCTTGTAGAAGTATATCCAAAAAGAGCAAAAGAAAGAATGAGGAGCTTAAACATCATAACTCCATCATACCCATGAGTATTTCTATTTTTGAAATCAACATACCTACCAATATGAATTCCTTCCATGATTTCAATAATAGTTCTACAAATATCATCATGAGCAATATCTTTTTCAAAAGAAAAAGTAAAATCTAGTAGCATATATGGTTGATATGCTTTATAATTTGTCTCGTATATATTTGTTTGCATGACATAATTATACCAAAAAAACGGGCATCACTGTCCGTTTTTGCGTATTCAGAAACTATTAACGATTTATTTACTCATTACAGCCTCTTTTAATAGTTAAAAGTATTTATCATTGTGAATGTTTAAAAAAGCTTGAAAACCTAACTGATTTAATTCCCTGGTTAATTATTAGATTTGTTTAAGAATGATAGAAATTAAGTTCAAAAAGGATAAAATTATTTTGAGTTTATATATGTTTATTTTTTTTATTGGTTTAATAATTATTTGAACTATTTGATTATATATAAGAGTATTGACAATTATATGGAAAATATAATATTATATACAAATCCGGATAAAACGTATGGAAAGGAATATAAATATAAATGAATAAATTGTTTTTAAAAAGTATTATAGTAGCTTTAGTTCTAACTATGATTTCACCTCTAAGTATTGTTGTCGCTCTTGAAGATGAAATTGTTTATGATCAACCTGTAGTTTTTAGTGAAACATATGAAATAGTTGAGAATGTAAATCAACGAGGACAAATATCTACAAGTAAATTGAGATTAACTGTCTCTGTTATTAAAGCGTATAAGAGTGATTCTTCTTTAAGCAATGTTAGTATACAATATAATTATAAATGGCTTTCTGAGCCTTTATATAGATGGTCAGATGGTCTAACAATGACATGGGATAATTCAAATTTAAGATTTAAAGATGAATCTTTTACAAAGAAAGATTATTATTTTAATGATGTGTTAAAAAAACAAGTACTATTTACCCATGAGAAAACGCCTAGTGAATTAAGTTCACAAGGTATAGGTTGGTATGCAGATTTAGCGGGGTGGCATTTGACTCCCAAGAATTCAGAAGGATATGGACATTTTCTTTTAGTTCCTAAAAAAACAATAAAGACAGGAAGTATTCAATTGTATGCAAATTATGCTCATGCTTTGGCAGGTGGAATAGGTATTTCAATTAAAGGTGTTTCTGTATCTTTCGCTGGCTCTCATGATAAACAAGCAACTTCAAAAACTATTAATTTACAAAGAGGTAAAGTATAGATGAGTGGTCTTTTTGGAGTAACGCTTTTTATATTAATTGGGATTGTATTAATGTTTATTGATTCATTTAGTTCAGGTATAATATTAATTTCTTTAGCAGTTATTATCTATTATCTTTCTGAAATACTATCTATATTAAGAATATTTGAAATTAAAAATAATAAAAAAAATACAAAATAGAATGTCATAATGACCTTAAAGCAAGTAGGATAGAAATAACTTACTTGCATTTTTTATATTTATTGTGATCTTTAAAAAATGGGTAAAAAACGACAAATAGAGAAATTATTTAAAAACCTCTATTTGACAATAGTTGGCAAAGAGGCTGTAACGAGTAAATAAACATGTTATAGTTT
>OIZU01000453.1_pt1 | contig 33643 bp, 48 predicted proteins | sample 1588661 | NCBI WGS metagenome assembly OIZU01 (sample SAMN03283257) | human gut metagenome | biome: human-associated habitat; material: feces | host: Homo sapiens | place: USA | collected 2013 | reverse complement strand
TAGAGGCTCAATATAAGAAATAGGTACGATAGCACCGTAATAGGAATTACCAACGCTACCTACAGTCTCGCACTCTAGCTTATACTCTCCTGGAGTATCCATAGGCCCTATAACTGTGTAAATAAGCCCCTCCGTTGAGTCTACGGCAGAAAAACGCGTGCCGTTAGGTATGTTTGTAGCAGGCCCTTTTTCTGTTGCTAATCTACCCTTTTTAACCGCTTTTGTCGCGGGATAGCGGGTAATAGCTTTCTCTGCGACGAGCATATCAACATATTCTCCGTATGTTGTCTCAATAAAAGATATATCTTCTATCTGCGCCGCCTGCATAGCAAGGAAAAGGATAGGCACGGCAACAGAGGCGATAGTGTCATATACGACGGATCCCGTTCGCCTATCAAATTCAGCAGGTACTTTCTCAAGCCCCATGTCTATAACTTCTTGTAGGGTAAGGCCCTTTAAGCTCATTTTATCCTCGCCTCCTCACTAAAATTTAAGTCCCCAAAAATTGTAGAGACTGTAAAACTAAAACTAAGGGTATCCCCCTTAGGCTCGTCTATAGCAAAGTCTTTTACTTCAATGATACGCTCGTCTTGTAATAGCGCGTCTGTAAGAGTCCTTTCTATGTCCGATTTTATGAAGCTATAAGACTTGCCGATAAATCGCTCTAGCTCCGTTCCATAGTTAATACCGTCCTCAGTACCATATATAGAAAAGCTAGCACGCTCTGTAGCGAGTATCTTATAAACTGCTTGTCTAATAGCCTCTATGCCGTCTATAAATCCTGTAATGCGTTTCGTGTTTAAATCTAAACGATATGTCTTAGAAGACATAAGCTCGTTTTCATAGTCGCTTATGACTTCTGCTACTAAAGGGCCTGGCATGACGCTTTGATTTCTAGCTTGTCTCTGTAAAGGACTAGGTACTCTTGGCCCTCTTTAATTCTCAACATGACAAGCTTATCCCCTTTCGTTAGATTGTCCCACAGAGTAACATTTACCTTGTGCCCTCCTGCATTTTCGATAGAGGCCGACGGCGTAATGGTAAAGCCTCCTGCTTTCGATGTTGTTTTTGAGTCTACGCTATGGCTATGATCCTGCTTAGATATTGTATCTACACTCGCAGAGTGCGTATGCCCTTTAATCGTAACCTCAAAACCAGCCCTATAACAAAACGGAGAAAGCACTAAAAACTCCTCCGTTAATTCAAGTCTGTTGTCTACAAGAACAGTTAAAGGGCTTGTATTTTGCACAACTCCGTAGACTATATCTGTGTTTTTTGAGGGGTTATGCGTCTTTTTAGCCGCTTGCCTCATACATTTTACGAGTCTGTCTCCTCTAGGCATTATATAAGCACCTCCAGCTCCATTAAGTGCACGCCGTTAGTGATCTTATGCGTACAGCTGCTGCATATTACATACTGATTATAGGGGGCTACTGTTTTTAGCCCCTCAATCAAAAGAACGAAGCTACGCCCCGCTTTTATCCTAAAATCGCCTAAACAAGTACCTATCTTAAAGGTCTTCTTAGGTTTGTTATAGTATTCTAGCAAGGTGGCTGCTCTTTGTTTAATCTGTGCGTCGTTCATGCTATCCTGTACCGTCTCGAAAAACTGTAGCGTACCCCAGTCGTTAATTGTTGTAGAGTCTTTTTGTATATAGATTTCGCGTTTTTTTGTTTCCTTGTTCTCTCTTACGAGCTTAACCTGGTTATATGTCTCATCGTCTATGCTTTCACTATATGAATACTTAGACACTAGCGAGGCGTCCCCAAGCGCAAGGTTAGTGCGTTCGTCGTATAAATCCAAAAACTCCACAGTGCCCCAATTATCGCGTATAAAGTACCATAGGTTAGTATCTATAAGCGTCTTATCAAGTGCATAGGCGATCATGTCAGCATAAGCCTTATTGTCGTTTATGCGCTTTGCTAAGATATGGGGACTTTTAGCAACGATTTTATATTTAATGCCGTATGCGTCGCATATCTGCTTAAATATATCGCTCGCCGTAGCGTTCTTCGTAACTAGCGTATCTTTGCACGATAGGTATCTAATTTGGTCGTATGCCGTAATCGTACAATTTCTATCTTGATCTACATCATACTTAAATACATAGCCGAAGAAGAGCTTTTCATCATCTACCTTAATAGTAATCAACGCCCCAAGAGCTACCCACTCCAAAGAGTCGAGAGGCTTAAGAGAAAGCTCTAATTTGCCTGGCTTTAATTCTAAATATGTCGTAACAGAGATAGAGTTTACGACCTGCGTTATGTTTAATGCTATAGGCTTTTTGTTTTTTGTTTTCGAGTGTTGGATAATAACCTCAATATTTTCTAAATTGCTCATTAGACCACCTCAACCGCTGAGGCAAGCACCCAACCTTGCCACCCTCCGCTCATTGTCGTAACGTGGTAAGGGTGTGAGCCCCTCTTATTGATAAAGTTAATCTTTCCCTTGAAGTTACGTCTCCATTGACCTGGTCCTTTTCCGTAGGAGTCTCTATGGAGCTGTCCGTTTACAATAACGGTACAGCCCTCATAGACGCTCTTTTTATTAGGTGCGCTAGGTGCTGGCTTTTTAACGCTAACACCCGTGTTTACGTTTTTCGTCTTAGGTCGATTAGGGCCATAATCGGTAACTTTTACCTCTTTGACGCCATAGGGTTTATACTCCTTGACGCCTAAAGTATAGTAAACTTCGCCTAAAGGCCCCGCTCTCCAGCCGTAGTCAAAGGTTTCTATGCTCGCAAGCATATTGATTTTTGTATCCGAAACAATAAAACGACATGATTTTTTATCACGTCGTATCTTTTCCAAAAAGTCTATATAAAAATTAGGAGGTCTAAAGTCTCCTTTAGTCAAGACGTAGCCAGCGTCTTTGTTAGGAGGAAAAAAGCTGTCAAATTGCAAAGTCGCTAGCTTTGCATTTTTTAGCATGTTGATTTCTCCTAGCGATACTATCTCCATTGTCTCGTTTCCCGTGTCCTTTGTGAGCCTAAGCTCCTCCGGATTGACAGGAAACGCCACAACCTGGCTATCGTATTCTACGAAAATCTCAATCATTCAATCCCCTCCTCTTCTAGTATTACCTCAGCTAAGGCCTGCTCTGCCATGTCTTCGATGGCGTCCATAATTTTATCGACGTCTGCGTTTTCGTGAACGTCTCCAAAAGTTACCTGCATATTAGGCTGTAAGGTTGTAAACTTATTGACAAATTTAGTGCTTGCAATGTCTTTTAGCATTTTAATGTCTTCGTCGCTAAGTTCTACCTCTCCGCCGATTTTATCTAGCTTTCCGCCCTTTACATTAGGGGCGCCTGCAGCACTTGCCATGTCCTCCATGCCATTAGCTAAATCTCCAGCTAGATTATCGATCCCTAGGTTGCTTCCTAAGTTGCCTACCCAGCTCTCTATGCCTTGCCCTACACTGTAACCAGCGTCCCACGCTTCGCCATATTCAAAACGTCCTAAGTGCATACTTTTTGAGTCCATCTTTTCCATGACCTCATCAGCCTTGCCGAAAGTATCATCTACCCAGCCTTTAAGGTTATTCCTCCAGCCGGATACTGCGCCCGATAAATCAGACCCGAAAATCGTATCTATGGCACTTGCCAAAGACTCCAGCAACCCTAGTACCGTGTCTACTAAGTCAAAAAACAAGCGCGCGATAGATCCTATAGGATCAGTGAAGACGTTTCCTAAAAAATTAGCGAAAGACGCTATAAAGTTCCATAGTACAACAAATATGTCGATTAAAAAATTGATAAGCGCCACAAACAAATTACCTATAAAAGCTCCCGCTGAGAATAGCGCGCCCACTATAACACCGGTAGCGCTAATCGAAGTACCGGCAAAGTGGTTCATCGCCCCTATAGCTGCGTAAATCGCCGCTACAATAGCAATAAAGGCAATCAATATCCATACAACCGGACACGCATATAGCGCGGCGTTTAGCCCCCACTGCGCGGCCGTTTCTGCCATTGTTGCCCCCGTTAATAAGGAATAGATAGGCACGGCCGCCATTTTAACAGCGGTCAGAGCCATTTGCGCACCGCTTAAAGCTAAAGTACCTACTCTAGCTAACAGCGCCTTGCCGTAGTAGACTCCTAAAGCGGCGGCTACTCCTAAAACAATAGGCCCTATCCAATCCATATTACTGCGTAAGAAACCGAGGACAGCGCTTAGTCCTTTGATACCGGCTATCGCTACATAAGCGGCGGCAGTAAGCGTACCGCCGATAGCGTCTGCGATAACCTGTAAATCCCCGGAGTTAATCATGCCCGAAAAGGCGTTAGATACCGCTTGAAATTTAGCAGCCGCCTCATTTTGGATCATATTCATTGCCTGCCCGAAAGTCATAGGCATTTCGTTAAATTGTCTATTGACGTCGTCTGCACAATTTGCCATAGCATTTTTAATTACTTCCGCCGTAATTGCACCCTCGGACGATAACTCTTTTAGTTTAGCCCTCGATACGCCCATAGACTCAGCAATCGCATTAGCTAGCATAGGTGCGTTTTCGATAATTGATCTATACTCGTCGCCCTGCAATCTTCCCGAAGCCATAGCCTGGTTAAGCTGATACATGGCAGCACTTGCCTCTTGCGAACTAGCACCCGAAACGACAAACATTTTGTTAAGTTGTTCCGCAAAGGCTATCGCTTCATCATTCGACTTAAAAGCGTCGCTTGCTAAGAGGTTAAGTTTAGCTACAGAGTCTGCCATGTCTTGGTAGCTTCCTCGCGATCTATTGGCCGCCGCCATAATTTTACTCTGTAGTTGTTCTGTTGTCTGTGATCCGTCGTTTATATTGTTTAACCTCGCTTGTATTTGACTAAGATTATCCATATATGCAGCGGATCCTGATACGGCGTCCCACGCTTGACGCGCTAAACTAATAGCGGCAGTGAGGTTAAGTAATCGCATAGACCCTCCGGCATTTCCTGCCGAGCGCCCTACGTCCTCTAAGTTATCCTCTAACTCGTCTGCTTCTTGATTGACACGTCTAAGCTGTTCTTCCATTTGTTGCCCAAAGTTATTAGAGCCTAGCTGTATAGCCTTGTAGTCTATACCGGCTAATGCCTTAGTTATTTTAAGGCTTTCTACGTCTACTTTAGCTGCGTTTTGTTTAGCCTTTGCCATTGCCTCACTTATTGCTCTTCCCGCAGCACTTCCCTGGGCCTCTATTGCGGTAAATGTACCAGCAAGATTTGGCGCACGTATTCCGTTAATCGAGCTCTCTATCCTCTTTGTGGCCACCAGCGCTTCCTCTGCCTCTCTTGTAAGAGGGGCGAAGATACCTTGCGGAGTATTAGGTTTTACAAAAAGACTAGCGGGGGGTGTACCCTCTACCTGCGCGGTCGGTATGCTCGACTTTAGGCTACTGTTACCCATAGCGTTAAGACGTGCATTGTCTACCGCAACGCTTATCTTTTTATTGTTAAGCGTGTCTATATCTCTTTGCATTTTGAGTATCTCGTTACGTGTTGCGTTAATAGCCGACTGAGCCTGCTTTATGCCTTGAGGGTTAGACATCATCGTACCCGACATTTTATCTAAGCCGCCCATCACATTAAGCGTCTGCTCCATGGCATTAAGCATTTTGTTAAATACGGGCGTCATACGATCCTGCATAGATATTGCATTTCGTATAGTTGCCATATTTCAAATCTCCTAACTGCTCTTTTTTCTAGCCTTTTTTTCTTCTTTTGCTAGTTCTTCGATAAAAGCAATAACCGTTATTTTTTCTCGAAGAGGAAGACCCATATACTTACTTGGCGCCCAGTTAAAACGCTGTAGACACACGTAAGCATACCACGTATCCGGGTCTTTCTCTTTTAATAGTTTTTTACTTCATCTTTTAACTCTTCTGTATCCTTATCGAAGCCGCTAAGCTCTTGGATATAAGCTGCTAGGTTTACAATTTCTCCAGGTAATAGCACCTTGCGCACTGCGTCTTCTGGAGTCAATACGCCGGCCTTTTTAACAAACTCGGCACTCTTGAAATTAGGCTCGATACAGCACTCTAAGATAAGGCCTGTGTTAAATCCTGCGCCGTCAAATTTCAAGCGGCCTTTTTTATACATTTTCGTGTACTTATCTTGTAAGGTCTTGTATGTTTCATTATCCATAGCCTTAATCTTAAATAGATAAGGGATACGATCCGATACCTTAACAGTATCCTCTAACATAGGTAGATTGCCCAGCAAAAAGTCTTCTAAAGACCCTGCTTTAACTTCTTCTACTTCTTCTACTTCTTCTACTTCTTTTACATTTTCTTTTGACATTTTTCTTTATCCTCCTAGATTGAAATAAAAGAGCCAGCAGTGCCAGCTCTTAGAAATAAGACGGTTTCTTAAACTCGTCTAATACGTCCATATCCATAAATGTAAAGTTAAACTCTTCTTCTAGGGCAGCAGAGTCCGTATCAAATTTCGCAACAAGGATCTTATCCATGTTACAAGATCTTAATACGACTGTCTGCTTTCCTACTGCGCTTGCTTTATCCTCATTAGTGATAATCATATCAAATTCAAAGTCTTTGCCCTCCTTAGCCAAGCGTTGCGCTAATTTAACAAAGGTAGACGTCATGTGATACATAGTACAGCTTCCCGTACCTTTAATAGATTTTAATTTGCTATGCTCCCAATGAGTACCTGCAACGGGTAAAGACTCCTTATTTTTCTCGAGGAAAGCCTCTACGTCTTTTACCTGGAAAAGCGTTTCTAAGTTCCCCTCGATTTCCATTTGTACGAGTCCTTGCCCGCCATTTACGGTATCTTTGATATTTAAGATTGTATTTTTCATACCTTATACCTCCTAGTTTACAGTTACAGTCATGTATAGTTTTTCCATACTGTCTAAAGGCTGTACAGATACATTGACTACAACCGAGTCAATGCTTTCTCCGTCTAATACTTCTACGTCCTTAGCGGTAAAGTTTTGGATTGCCTCCATGTTCTGCAACTCAGTAAAATACTTGATAACCGCAGCCTTAAGAGCATTTTTACCCGCTTCGTTGCGAGTAACCTTGCCAATAAAGCTATTTTCAAAAGTGGATCTAATAGACATGGCGATGTCGTCTAGCGTTCTAACTACACGATTTTTCTTAAATGAGTCGTTTTTATCCGCTCCTAAATTTACCAAAGTGTTAATGTCGGACTCTACGACAACCGCCCCGTCTTGTCTGTATGACAAGATAAAGCAACCAGATAAGATACCTGCCTCGATGTCTTCGTCTTCTTTAGGGTTGATGATTTCTAAAGCCCCAGAAATAACACGATAAGTATTTGATTGATTGATTGCAGTACCAGCCGTCATACCTGCCACAGTACCTACAAAGGCGTCTACTTCTACGTTTTCTGTTTCTGTGCGGTACCCTTGATCTACAGAAATAACACCCTCATTGTCAGCGCTAGGGTAGTTATTTACTACGGCTTGAACCTTTTTACCGCCGTCTCTTAAGGATTTGATATAAGGGCCTACCGTAGCATTAAACGACTCACCATCTACGCCATGCAAAGGCAAGCCTACTACGTTCCAATTTTTAGCCTTGATAGCGGCTAAAAATTTAGATAAGGACTCTGCGGTAATGGCTTGATCTGTTCCACCGCTTAACTTCGTTCCCGCGTTTACGGCCGGTACACCTGTGCCCTCAAACACAACAAAATCATTACTTTCTAAATCTTCAATTTTTTTAACTCTTTGGCGGTCTTTAGCAATAGCCCCTAACATGGTTACAACCTCGTATAACCCGCTTACAGTCGTCTCATTTACAGCAATAGTAATTGAGTTACCCTTAGTGCCTGCATATTTAGCCGTGATAGTCATAGTATTATCGCTTTCGCCAATAGTTCCTTTAGCCTCTGTGCCTCCTGCGGTTAGCGAGTATACAAGAGCCTTACTAGCATACTTCATCGCTTCAATAAGTGGTTGCACCGCTGGATCGTCAATCGTACACCCTAGCTTATTTGTAAAAGTACCATCCGCGATTTCTGCGGCGCTAACTTCTACGACTGTGTCTTCTGGACCCCAACCTAAAGCTAAAGGTAACGCTACGATACCACGCTCAGCATTTGATACGTTCGCTTTACGTACCGCCTTAAAGTTGATGTATGCACCTGGGCGGATCTTTGTCTGCCCGTTCCATACGCCTGCATTAGCCATATTTTCTAACCTCCTCATTTTCTTCTAAATGTTGCATATACGGATCTTGCTTAGGTACTATTCTTTTCTTAACCATGTACTTTCCGGTTATGATAAGTACCCCGTCCGATATTTCGTAGTCTAAATTTTCTGCACGTGCGCTTATCTCATCGCTACTAATACAGAAAAGGAGATCGACTACTTGACCTCCGATAAGTTCTAAATGAGTCTCTAGCTCATGGTCCGGTATAGTATTTCCCGGTCTGTAGCGCACTTCGACTAGGTAGTCTTGGCTATAGAAGTCCATACCCGCGCTCTCTTGCGCTACATCAATATATCTAACAAAAAAAGCAGGTAGCGTAGGCTTTTCCTGCTTTTTGACGTAGATCTTACAGTTTTCATATTCATTTTTAAGCGCCCTAGTAATACACGCTTTTAGGCTTGTGTTGTTCATGTTAAAGCACCTCATGCTTGGCTAGTAGCTTCTTAAATTCAAGAGTAAAACGTCTAGGCAGTCGTCTTTCTAATTCTTCCATGCTAATAGTCGCCATATAATACCCCTCGACCCAGCCCTCACGATTTCTAGTCGTATGGCCTAACTCAACATAACTAGCGTAGTCTGCGTCGTTGATAAGTGCAAAACCAATATTGCCGGTAGAGGGCAGCCTATAGACGTTGGTTATGCGCCAACGCTCCTTTAAGTACCCCGTATCTACAGGCGTGCGGTCCTTTGTACGCCCTAGCGTCCATTGAGCATTTTCTAACAAGAAGTCGATAAGCCACTCATCTAGCTCCTCAGCTACGGCCTTGTAGCCTTTATAGAGCTTTTCAAGTTCTTTGTAGTTAAAGGCCATTGACTTTTACTCTTTTCTCTAGGAGCCTAAACTCTTGCGCTAGATCGTAAACCATAGGATCGCCTGCGTTACCCTTATAGCTCTGCACTTTTACGCCGTTGATATACCTATCCGCGATAATCTCATCGCCTTTATACACTCTAATATCCGGAGAAAGAAATATCTTAACAGTTGCGACGGTTTCGTCCACGTCCCAATTTACTAAGTCTTTCTCGTCCTGTTTAAGAGCCGAAATACGGCACGGTATATCTTTTAGCTGCATGGAGGGATCTACAATCGTATCAGTCGTACCGTCTTCCCTATCAACCTCTACGTGCCTTACTATCGTCATTTTGTCCGAGTACATATACGTTATGTAATTTGCAAAACTCATATACTACCTCCAGTAAATGCCACGGTAAGGCACTAGGTCGTTAGAATATTTAAGCATGATTTCTTTCATAGAGCTAAAAGGTACGACTTCCTTTTTTGCCTCAAATTCGATTGTTGTATCCCCCTGCTTTAACGACTTGACACGCTTAGAAAATTCGTCTTTCACGCTTTCTTCTTCGCCCCCATTACTTCCGATAGGGTCGTAATGTTCCATGTCGTAAATATCGCTTGCCATATCCGCTAAGATATACTTAAGTTCCACAGGGATAAGATATAGACGGCAAAATCTACTAATTTGGATAGCGGCCCTTTCGATTGAGTCTTTTAGCTCTTCCGGCTTAAGACCTTTCTTATCCGGCTTTTTGTTTATAAGCTCTACTACCTGCCTTAGCAGCTCATCACTCAGCATTTTCTTTCTCCAATGCCTCTACGACTTTCGCCTGTAATTCTTCACGCTTGATATTTGCATATTTTGGGATACCTAGCTCTTTTGCTTTTTCTTTAAGTGCTTCATAGGACAACATACCGACACGAGCAACAAGAGGCATATTTTCGTTAGGATCAATATCCCCCTCTTCGTCGCCGTAGTCGTCTTCTTCCTCGATGTCTTCTAGCTTGTTATCCTCATTTTCTCCTACCTGGGCTTTGTTTTCTTCTTCCTCTGCGCGTTTTTCGTCTTCCATAGGTAAAAACCCTTGTTCTTGATAAATCGCTTCATACGCTAAATTAGAGGCGAAGATAACGCGCCCATCTTTTACATATCTAGGCATGATGTTTCCTCCTTACGCTTTTACTTTGATAATTGCTTTACCTGCTGCAACCGCTTTGCCTGTTGTATCTAATTCGACTACGATAATATTTTCGTTATCTTCTGCCGCGATTTCTACCTTACCGTCCCAAGACTTGTAGCCGTTTTCTTCGGCCGTAATTTCTTCTTGATACTTAGGCATTGTCAAAGAGTCGGCAATCTTATACACATAAGTATTGCTTTCGTTCGCTTTCTCAGTACCCACAATAACAATTGTGTTGCCTAATACAGTTAAGCTAGGATATGAAGCAATCGCAAGGTCTTTTAATTGACCTGGAGTAGTTCCTTTAGTTGCCAATACAGCAAAGGCCTTTTCACTTACAGGCAAGAAAGCGATACGAGCTGTTACTTTTAACGCAATCATATCTTGCTCTGCTAATGATAAAGGCTTACCATCAGTCCATAGCGTATCCTGCAAGGTAGCTTCTCTCAATGTTTCATACTCTAAGCCTTGGTAGATACCGATTAAAGACTTGCTCCAATCTCCCGCGAAAAGCTGCGCTTTTTCACGATCAAAACTTGCCTTACCTTTTGCGAAAGTAATAGGCTGATTGTAAAGCTCGTTAGTATTTACGCCATTTACGTATAATTGGTTGCCGTCTCCGTCTCTTAATTTACGCAAACGATTTTTAATACCGGTATGACCGATAAAACCATTTACCTCGAAGCCCTCTTCTTCTACTAAGGCCATAGTGTCGGATACGTCTAGGTCTAGGCTAGCATTAGTACCGTCCACAATAAACATGCCATTTTTTACGGCATTATCAAACAAGTTAAACTTAAAAGGCGAGTCAATACCAAACATACTCGCCATATCAATTTTTTGATAGATAGCGTCGGCTGTTGGTTTTTTCATTTCCTCAAAAATGTTAATGACAGTGTCGTTAAGCTTTTCTTTGGTTGTTGGGATAATTACCCCGATTTTGTGGGCTTCCATCTTAACATTCAAGAAGCTAGCTACTGCTGTCTTGATACGTTTACCCTCTCCTACCCAATAAGCACTAGGCGTATTAGCCCAGAAAGTAAACTCTTTCGTAGGAGCTGTCATAGGTTCTAAGGTTGATTGTGGGATCAATGCGGATCCTTTAGCGACTAAGCCCATAATGCCAGTCGCTTTATCAGTTGGCACGAAGCCTTGTAACTGATCTTTTAATGCTACATTTTGTGGCATAGTAATTTTCTCCTTTCGTTATTTATGCACTGAATAAGCAGACATAGCGCTAATGATGTCGGCTGGTGTCTCTTCCCCTGTTTTAGTTCCAGCAGGAGTATAGACGTATTCTCCACCATTTCCGCCTTTATTGTCCGGATCGCTATCCTTTTCCTTAAATTGATTAGCATAATTCTTTTTAAGGTCCTTGATAGAGTCTGCATGTCCGGAGATCTTGCCGTCCTTAAGTTCTACCTTTTCCAAGTCGATACTATTTACTAATAGATCTGGATTGATAGCGCCCTCTTTTTCTAAGGCGGCGATAACCTGCATACGTTTTTCGATAGTAGTAACGTCTCGGTCGTATTTTGCTTGTAAGTCGGCCATACCGTCCTTATACTTCTTAACTTCCGCTTGCAAGTCCTCATTAGAGCCGTTGTCTTTCTTCAACGTCTCAATGGTGCTATTAGCCGTCTTTAACTGTTCGTCTAATAGCTCTTTTTGTCCTTTGAGCTTTTGATAGCGTTCGTCGATTTTTTCCTGGCTGCTTAAGTAGATCTTAGCGCCTGCTAAACCCTTTGCGATAGCTTCGACTTTTTCATCGTCCAGCCCTTGGGATTTCAAAAAACTCTTAAATTGCTCAAGTAAATTCATTTTGTCATATCCTCCTTTTACGCTTTTTACGAGGTAGCGTCTCTAAAATTTGGCTAGATTGTTTCTTTTATGTCTTGCCAATCTAAAAAGACGTATATAAAAAGCACGCCGAGCATAGCGTGCTAATTATCTTCTAAAAATATTGATGATTTCTATTACTGTAATGATTGCTGCTAAAACAAGCCCGATAACTAGGCATATTGTTTTTAACGTGAAATATGTCTCGGTCATATCTATTTCTCCTAATGAAAAAGACGCCCGTTATGAGCGTCTTGTTATTTTTAGCTACGAGCGCTTAAACTTGGCTATTTCCTCGTCAGTAAGAGCTCTTTTAATGTTGTTTTCTTTCATGTATTTACGAACAGCTAGCATATCTAAATCGACATACGCGTTAGGATCCGTATAAACGCCGTCTGCCACATCGTCAAGAATTGATATTTTTTTCATTTCTTCATTAGTCATACTAACCCTCCTACCCATAATATTTTTTAATTAAATCGTTAAATGCTTTGCCGTCTATGACCATACGCTGGCTAGTTATTCTAGTAGCCCCTAATTCTTTCTCATAGTGAGAGATTAACTTAGTTTTAGCGTCAAAGTAAATATAATCATAGCCTTTATCTTTTGCTTGTTTACAGGCCTCAGCGAAAAGGTGCCCTCCAACGCCGCTATAGCGCTTATTAGCGCCTCTGTTTATAGGGTTTGACTCTACAAGGCTAACATACATAGTGTGCTCTGCCGGTAAGTCCTTTATTGCGGCGAGTCCCTGTAGTGTTTTATCTCCCTTTACATAAACGCCTCTAAGCATATCGTCTTTATCTACCTTAGACCAATCAAACGCCCAATCTTTCGTTAAGCCCTTTATGCTTTTTCTTGGTAAAGTCTTTACCTCTGTATCGACTAAATTACCCGTCTTAGTATCTTTCAAGCAATCAGTAAGCTCATCTATTTCTAAATCTATTTTACCACCTTTAGCGTCCTTATTCAAGCGTTCCCTGTGGATCTTGTCTATCTCTGGCTGTACGTATTTTTCGTACCATTCGTCGTATGGTAGGTCGTATTGGCTTTCGTCCTCATCGTCATAACGAGTCTTAGCACGTGTCGTACAACGGCAAATAGGGTGCATAGGCGGGTAGTTTACGCTTGTTTTAGCCTCTTCTACCGCAAAATCCTTACCCTCTAACTCTTGGCAAGTATCACACACTTTATAGTCCTTAGAAGTCATAAAGACGTAGCGCTTTGTATTAAACTCGGTATAGGAGTTAAGCTGCGCCTGCTCTATGAGGTTTGCTGCCTCGGTTCTTATCAAAGCCTCAGCACTCCAAGCGATACCGCCTTTACGCACTGAGCCGTCTTTGTTTCGTCTTTCTTTTCCAAAGCCTGCCTCTCTAAACTCCCTAGCGATAACGTCTGGGTGCTTCCCTTGGATAAGTCCTCTTGTTAGCACTTCTTCTAACTTTTGCTCAAAGTTGGTACTTAAATCCCATACTTTCTTAGAGTAGTTTTTACCGCTCCACGGGGTCTCCATAATCTCGCGTACCACTCTAGTATTAAAAGCCGGTACAACTTGTGCGGTCGTAGGCTCTTGGCTTCCTAGTATGTCGTACGCGTTACGTAGATAACCCTCTGTATATAATTGGCCTATCTGCTCTCTAGTTCCTGTATTAAGCATTTCCTCTAAGTCCGAGGCATGCTGCTTGATGTTCGCTATAAACATTTCTATACGCTGCACTCGTGCACGCACAGATAAAGAGTGCAATTCCTTTTTGTGCTTCTTTACGTATTCCTTGTCTTTGTATTTCTCTAGGTAATACTGCAAGTCTTTTTGAAATTCTTTGCGCTCGTCATTTGTTAGATACTTAAGCGTATCAGCATACGACATATTGTTATCTACGGCGTATTTAATGTATATATCGCGTATTTGCCTATTAAGGTCGTCGATAGCGTCCTCTATGGCTTTTCTAACCTTTTCGACTTCTACATCAGTAATCTCATCGACTTTCTGCTGCTTTTGTCGCTCCCTTTCTTCCCAGTATTCCTGGCTGTTCATTTGCTACTCTTCCTCTCCAGTCTTCTTAGTCTTTGTACGGTTAGCAAAGTTATTATCGTAAGGCTCGTCGGCTTCGTGTTCTTTTTCCCACAAGTCGCGGCACTTTTCCACATCATCTACGAAAGGGTGGTTAGCCCAGATAAGTTCAGTCGGTATGATACCCATAGAGTCTTTACAGATTGCAGCCGTTTCTAAGTCATTACTAATACGGTTACGCGTAAATGTAACACCTATAGCCCCTTTAATTGGGATATGCTTATGCTCGGCAATCACGCGTACAAGTTCTCTAAATCCAGCAGTAAACTCTACTTCTTTATCCCCCACCTTTAGATCGAGATCGCGATAGAAAAACTTTAGCGTCTGTCCGGACGCATTACCTACAGAGGTTACGTCCCTAGATAGTGCTTGTCCCGCTGTATAGATCTGCTTTTTCAAAAACTCTAGCAGGCTATTACGCGCCTCTACCGGTATGTCGATAGTAAGTGTTCGCAAGTCTCCTTTTGCCCCATCTATACCGTCGTCTCCTACGCTCACTGTCTTAAATCGCTTTAGATCCTTAATAAAGTCGTTTAAGTCAGTGCCTCCGTAGTTCTCTAAAATGTAGATAACTTCTTGTATATCCATAACATCGTTCACATAACCACTCACTACGATGTCGAAAGCGTCGATAAGCCCCTTGTATTTTTTTAGATTTCCTTGTTTTCTATTATTGTTTGGAAAAGGAATAAATGGGATCGTCTTAAAAGGGTGTATAAGCGTTCCGTCGTCAGTGTTATTAAATACGGATAGGCTTTCAATTTCTCCAGGTATCAAGAAAAATTCGCATTTTTCAGCGTCCCACACTTCGACTCTTACAAAGTATTTTTTGTTAAGCCCATTAGTACGCGATACCGGATAATAACGTATCAATCGCTCCATTTCTTCCTCTAGGCTATCTTTCATTATAGGTATGATTTGCTCGCTAGGTACGACTGCGTAGGCGATTTCCTTTTTAGCCACGTCTACCCAATAATGGAGCCAAGAGCAGCCACTATTACACGCGTCTATGTCTAATGCTCTACTTTTTTTAAGGAATTTATCGCCTAGAGCTTCCATGATTGCTACATTGGCTTGCTCGCTTCCTAAATCAAAAATAGGCATGTAAGATAACAAGTAGTCTACTTCCTCGTCAGTAATAAGCTGATGGAAGTTATGAGCGATACGGTTATCCGCTTTACGTCGCAGGTCTGCAGCGTTCATAAGTACACCTGTACGTAGAATTGGGTTATTTATGTAGTAATACTCTTTAGCAATAGCTATCTCATTTCTACGCGTTCTATCGTCTATGATAAGTTGTATGATCTCTTTTTTCTCTTCTTGTGTAAGTGGCATAGCTAGTCCTCTCCTTTCAATACTTTTGTACCGTTTACTTGATAAGTCTCTACACACCCCGTCAAACAGTCTGGTACGTCGTCATGCTCGTTGTCTCCGTCCTTTTGGTACTTGTATAACTGCTCCGCAAAGTCCGGCCATCTTTCTTGCCAATTCCAAGGCATAAGCACCTTTGACATAACCGTAGGGGACTCCGAGAGTATACGTGCCTTTTTATTTTTTGACTGATGAAACCAACGGATCCTTATACGTGCTTTAGGGTGCTTTGTCTTAAGAATACGCCTAACATTACGAGCAAAACCTTTACCCCCGTTATTAGACTCTATAATTGCTAGATTTACTCTATTTCTAGCTAACATGTCGGCGTTTGGCTCTTCCGTCAATTCATTCTTAAGCTGCGATAAGTAAACGTCGAGAATGTATAGCATATCGAGGTACACTCCGTATACGATCGTAACGAGATAGTCGTTACCCTCGTCGGCTGTATCTGTATAACTTCGTATATAGTCAAAATACGGAGGCAAGGCCTTATAGGTCTTAAAGTTTCCGTATAATCGTCCTTTGATGTCTATAGGTAGCTGGTTGTAGTTGGCTTCCAATATGTCCCTACCCATAGTCGCTTTTTTCTTTTCATAGTCGGCACGGCTTAGCACTTCCTCACAAAGCATAGTGCCATCGTCCTGTTCTGCCTTAAAGCTAATAGATCTTACTTTATATCCTGCTTTGGGCAATTCTTCTAATGCTCGACCCGCTAAGTCGTCCGTCGCCCAGCGTGTCATGATGATTATGATCTTACCGCCGTTTTCAAGACGAGATAGCATGGTATCAGTAAACCACGACCATATCTCCTGCTTTTTCCCCTCGTGATGTGCTTCATAGGCACTTTTGATCGTATCGTCCAATACGAGCAAGTCAGCCCCAAAACCCGTAGCCGTTCCATCTGGAGAAGTGGCAAGATAAGAGTTGTATCCGCCCTCTACGCTCCACATATCCATAGCAGCGTCGCCTCGCTTGATGTGAACGTCTGGGAATATGTCGGAGAAGACGATTTTTTCATCATCAGCCTTTCTCTCGGCTATGTTATTACGCACATTTTTAGAGAACGTAGTAGACAGGGTCTTGTTGTAAGATCCCGTCATGATCTTCTTTGTTCTGTCATTTCCTAGCGTCCACTCTACCATCTTTCCGGCAGTTCGGCTTTTCCCGTGTCTAGGTGGCTCGCAGATAATGAGCACGTCATAATCATCAAATAAAAAGGCCTGCATTTCGTCGCAGGTCTCTACTAAATATTTTCTATTAGGCTTGTAAAAATCCGGCGCCGTAACTTGGCAATAAGAGAAGAAGCTCATACGTGCTACTTGTATTTTAGCGCGCTGCTGTATTCGTTCTCTAGCTTCACTCATTCGTCAAGCTCCGCAAGCTCTCTTAATTCTTTGATACTTAGGTCTGCTAGCTTTTCGTCCAGAGGGCTAACCGACTGTACGCTCGCTTCTACTTTATCGAGTGGCTTTTCGCCCACGGTATCTCTAACCCAAGTGGCCGCCTTTACGTCTCCAGCGGCCGCAGCTTGTATCATCGCTATAGCTATAAGTGTTTGATTGTTGCAGTCGTTCTCGTCTATGCCTAGCGCCATAAGCAAGTCTTTTTGATTGCTAATGCCCGGAGGCAGGGTAAGTAGCGTAGACAGCGTGTCTTTTAACTTTCTGCGCTTTCTACGTGCTTCTCCGCTCTTTATACCGCCAATTCTTCCGCGTTCTCTGGCTTCCTCAGTGTTTCTCACAGGCTTTAAGTTCGCTAAGCTCTTCGCTCTGCTATCCATGCTACTACCTCCTTTCCAAGCAAAAAGGAGACCTACTGGGCCTCCCTTACATTTCTTTCCATGATACCACTATATCACGAAAACCCCCGGAATGGAAGACAAAGTTTATATATTTTGCGAAATTTCGGCAATAGAGCGGTCGATTAGTCTTAAAAGTGCCTTGCTGTTTGTCATTTCTAGCAGTTTCGTACACTCTTCTAGCTCTTTGCAGTTATGCACGATAACATAGCAATAAACCGCCTCGTACTGCTCTTCGCTTAAAATTCCTATCCAGCTTTGTACCGTTTCAATATGGTTGTCTACGATCTTCTTTTCTGCTATGAGTTCGTCCTGCTCGCTAATCGCAGCAACAATCCAATCCCCTTTTACGGCTGTGCTCTTGTAAGCACCCAACGGCGCGGATCCTATGCCCCCATTTAGTCTTTCGTCTAATAAGGCTATCTTTTCTTCTAGCCATTTCGCTTTATCCAAGTAATAGCGATAGTCAAGCAGTTCATGCTTAATATGCTGTCTTTTTAACGCTTCTCTTTCTTCTGCGTCAAATCTTAGGCTTATCGTTTCCACGCTGAGTGCCCCTTTCCTTTCTTAGAGTTTGTCATATTCGCCTTGCAGTCTGTCTTGCATTGATACCTTAAGGCGTCGCATAAAGCCCCTAGGTTTTCGTTGGTATCCTCATAAATTGGTACGATTACCCCTAGCTCACGACCTGTAGGTTTGCATATCATACTATACTTTCTACAAGCTAGGGGCTCATCTAGCCCCGGTAGATCTTCTTTAGTAAATGTTATTTTTCTATTCTCCACCATTTCCTGTTGGCACGGTAGAAGTTTACCCGTGTTGCTATTCCCCATAAAACAAGCTCCTTTCTAGTCGTAGCGCCTCTTTGTCCTCTGGCATTAGGACAAAGGCTCTACTCTTCATGCTTTTTATTTTTGTCAGTATTTTATCTCTAGCAAGCTCAGCGCCCGTAATGCTGATATATTCTCCTAGCGTTTCTCCATTAGGCAGTGCTCTAACCTCAAAGCCTTTACGCTTAGACCCGTCTAGCTTTGTGTGGATAAAATACACAATCTGCAAGCCTGTAGCCTCTGTTACTACCGTCTTGCCGTCTTGGCTAACTATTCCCTCTAGTTTCATCGTTACACCCCTTTAGCAAATATATAAGCGTCAATCATTCTTTGACTTTGATTGCACAACTCCTTATAACTTTCTTTCTCGATAATTTCTAGGTATTTATCAAACAAAGGACTCATGATACGGCTCAATGCTTTTTTCTTCGTCTTGCCGTCAGCGTATATCATTCCAGACTTAACGTCTAAGACAATCCATTTACGCTCAATGTCGTTATCGTAGTGATTATGGTTGCGATACACCGCAAAACGATAGCCTCTATGCTCTACTATCTCGGCCTCTACTTCTACAACTGAGCGGCTTTTATGCCCCTCTTTATCGTAGTGCGAAAGTACCGCGTATACTGTTTCTTTCTTCATGTGTTACATTCCTTTCTTTAACTTTTCATATACCGCCGTATGTTTCTTGTAATCTGGTGCACTTATAAGGCTTTTTAGTTCCGATTTTAACCACGCAGTCTCAAGATCTTCTAGTATGTTAATACGCCGGCTGTCTACTCTTACTGTTAGCCCAGTGGATAGATCTACCAGGACATAGTCGCTTTTGCGTTTTCTGTCCGCTGTGCGCTCTTTTCGATAGATACCCCACTTACGGTCTAAGTAGGTAAAAACATCGCCACAGACGTAGCGCAAAGCAGGCTTATAGCACGCTCTGCCCTTTCCGTCTATGTGGTTAAACTCTTTTATCATGATTAGAAATGTTTTCTTTTTCAATCTTAAGCTCGTCGTCATGTTCTCCCTCCTCATATCTGTTAGGATCGTTTACTGAGCCGCCATAGATAATCGCCCAGCATAATACACAAGCTACTGACCATGCTAATATTAGCCACCACATATACGCACTACCTCCCAGTCTTTAAGAAATTTATTACGCCTCCTAGTTGGCATGCTCATATACCAGCTAAGGTCGGCGGTATGCACGAGAGGACGCGTCTTGTGCCTAAGAATAACATAGCCTCTATGGTGCTGCGGTTTCGTCATTTTCCTTAGCCTCCTGCCTTAAAAATTTTTCTAATTTTTCAGCGCTATTGCAAACGCCGTTAAGGGGACACGTATTGCAGTCAAATTCGCCGTAGTAGTCATACCCCTTAGCAAACAACACGCACACATAATCTAACGAGTACGCTACGATTTTAGCTATTTTATCCGCGTATTTCTCAGCGTTTGTCATATTCTCCCTCCTCTTGCTCTAGCCTTGCCTTAAGACTTTCAAGCAATCTTTTTTGTGATCCGTCTTTACGCCTCAAATTCTCTACGGCTTCCTCGTCGTAGGTATCCTTGCATACGATGTGATGTATCAGCACTTTCTGCCTTTGTCCTTGACGATGTAGCCTTTTGTTTGCCTGTATGTAAATCTCTAAGTCGGTTATCATAGAAAACCACACAATGATATTGCCTCCATCTTGTAAATTAAGGCCGTGAGACTTACTACCAGGCTGTATAAGAGCTATGTCTATCTCGCCTCTATTCCACTTCTTACGCTCTTCTGTGGTATCGAGGCTTGATATAACTAACTTTCTTTTTTTTAATCTTTTTAGTATTCTTTCTCCACTGTGCTTAAACCAATAGAAGACAATTACCGGCTTTCCGTTGGCCTCGTCGATAATCTGCTCCAACTCGTCTAGCTTAGCGTTGTGGATATGATGTGCGACCTTATCTTCGTCATAGATTGCACCGTCGGCTATCTGCAATAGCTTTAGCGCTACCTGCGCGGCGGATCCTGCTCTTATGTCGATGTCTTCAAGCTCAAGCACTTTCTCGCGTGTAAAGCGCTTTACTTTCTTTAAGTCGCTAGGGGTAAGTTTTACCTCTCTGTATATCTCTATAGCTTCGGGAACGTCTAACCACTCCTCTGCGGATAACGATATAGCAACGTCCTTGATTTTTTCATGCACGACCTCCTCCGCCCACTCTTTCGGGGTGTATTCGTAAAAGGTTCTTGTTTTGTATATGTTCCCAGAGCGTATAACTTCGCTTTTAAGTTCCTTATCGAAATATCGATCTCTAAATTCCTCAAAGGTCTTACCTAGCCTCTCTCCTTGATCGATAAGGTAAATCTGCGCCCACAAATCCTCAAGTCCTCTTGGTTGTGGCGTACCAGTTAAGCCTATAAAGTAATTGACTTTGCCGGAGTCCATAACCTGCTTTAACGCTCTAAATCGCTCGCTATTTGGAGACTTGAAAGAGCTAAGCTCATCAACGATAACCATATCGAAAGGCCACCTATCCTCAAAGCCTGCTACCAGCCATGATACATTTTCTCGATTGATGATATAAATATCAGCGTCCTTTTCTAAGGCTTTTATACGCTGCTTTTGCGTGCCTAGCACTTTTGAGAAACGCAGCTCTTTTAGATGGTCCCACTTGTCCTGCTCCCCAGTCCATGTATCCTCGGCCACAGGCTTAGGGGCTATGACTAAGACTTTTCCTATGTCGTCCTTAAAGTAGTCATATATCAAAGACCATAAGTGCGACTCAGCTATAACCGTCTTACCCATGCCGCAGTCCAAGAAAAGAGCCGCTTTCTTTTTTCTCTTAAGGTGTTCTAAGCATAGCCTTTGGTATTCATGCGGTCTAAAGTTTGCCACGTTCCCACCTGCTCCCATCTATGAGAAGCTTAGCTATAAAGTTATCGACATGCTCCTTGGAGTTGATAGCGAAAGCAGGTACGCCTTGGCCTATGATGTCCTGCATAACGAGACGCTGTAGCTTACGAGGTTTCGCACCTGGTCGTTTCAGTTCGATAAATGCGACGCAGCCTTTATAGAGCACAACCCTATCCGGTACCCCGCTATTACCAGGAGAAACAAACTTATAGCATATCCCACCTATCGACTTTATCCTGTCTGTGAAATACGACTCTATGCTTTTCTCTCGTTTCTTGGGCTTACTGTTAGGATTGAAACTATCTGCGAGACTCATAGATCGTCGGCCTCCTCTACGTCGTCTTCGTAAATCTTTTTGAAATTTTTACGCATAACGTCTCTAGGGCAGTTATGTAAATAACTTTGTTTAAGCGTGCAGTCCATGTATATTTCGCAATCGTCGCAGCTTGTAACTTCCCTATCTAAATTTATTCGTTTTGACATTTTCCTTTATGCCTCCTCTTGTGTTTTGACACAAAGTACACAATTTTAGCCTCGCGCGTATATATATAGGCGTATATACGATATGCGTATAATATATATGCGTTATATTCTTACTATTTATACTTTATATAAATTTTTTGTGTACTTTGTGTACCCTATAAGAAAAACGCCCTATTTATCGCACTTTTTAACTTTTTTCAAGGTACACAAACTGTTAAAATCCTGTGTATTTTCTTGTGTACTTTGTGTACCTACATACTTTTCAAAAGTTTTAGAAAACTTGTGTACTTTGTGTACTTTGTGTACCCTAGAAATTCATTTGTGTACTTTGTGTATCTATTTTGGTAGTTTGTGTACCCTTTTGTGTACCTTAATCGTCGTCCAATACCCATGACCCAAAGCCAAGTATTAGGCCATATACAGCTATTTGCCTAATACCCTCCAGACCGCCTATATATTCATATAAGCAGTAGGCACCGATGGAGTATGCTACCGCTAAAAAGATATACTTTAACACTTTTCTTATTTTCTTTAACAACGTCTATACCCCCTCTGCCTACCATATAACTTATACACGTTTCCGTTTTTGCTTTTTTTCCAGCCTGGTATCCTATCAAGTATCTTATTTATCTCTTTTGTTTCATAGTTAGTAAGATCTCCTTGTTTCTTCCCAAAAACTTCGCACCATATCTCGGCCGCGCAAACCTTATCCCTAAGCACTTCGCCCTCCCCAGGTGCGGTAAAGCTATCGCCCCCTAAAAAGGCTCTTCGTTGGTATATATCCATATCGTCCCAGTCTTTAGGTAAAAGAGTGTCTAGGTACTGTGTAACCATACCGATTTTAGGGTTGTCCTCCCCATGCGCCTCTTGGATTGCTCGTGCCTCTTCTTCTAGCTCTGGATCAAGTTTAAGCTCTTCGCCCAAGTCATAGTATAGTTTTGCCTCAGCCCATATCTTCTTAACTGCTTCCTTATCCAGCTCGTCGAAAAGGTTATGCTCCGCTTTGTTTACTAGGTCTACCACCCAGAAACGACGCCCTCCTGTATCATCACGTAAAAACTGCTTTTCATTCGTAGTACCTATAAAGATATTTTGTCTAGGGAATTGCTCAACACGCTCCCCATAAGCTCTACGGTACCGATCTTCGCGCTTGCTAAGGAATTGTTTAGTTGCTTCTACTTCGGACTTTTTAAGAGCGCTAAGTTCTCCCATTTCCATGATCCACACGCCTTGCAGCTGCTCGTAAGACTCCTTGCCTGTTACGCTTGTAAGGCTATCGCTAAACCAACTACCGCCTAGCCTGTCAAATAAAGTAGACTTACCGATACCTTGCGGTCCGGATAGCGTAAGCATATAGTCAAACTTGCACCCTGGCTCATAAACCCTAGCAACTGCCGCTACAAGTGTTTTATGCGTTACGGCTCGTGTGTAAGGTGTATCCTCCGCACCTAGATAATCAATAAGCAACGTATCTACACGCTCGACATTGTCCCACTCACAGGACTCCAAATACTCTTTAACGGGGTGGAAAGTATTACGATTAGCTACTACTTTTATAGCGTCTCGTATCTTCTCTTTTCCTATAATCTTATAGTTACGTTCTAGGTAATGCCTTAGATTAGCGTCGTCGCTGTCTCTTAGGGTTCTTTCTAGTTCTGTCTTGATTTTGCGCCAAGGCGTACTTTTAAGTGCGGTCTCTATATGATCAAACTCGTTATAGGCAAAAATACCCTTAAGCGCAGGATCATGCTCTAAGATAGTTACGATGTTATCTATAGAGCTTACGACCTGCCCTTTTTCGACTGCTAGGCTTTCTAGCCAGCTATCGTCATACTCGCTTATGTCTACGTCTTTGAAATCGTCTTTAGAGGTCTTAATACCCTCTTTAACGATTGTCTTTTTAGTTTCTGTATCTTCTTCTATAAACTTTAGCGCCTCTTTGTAGCTCGGTAGCTTAGAGGTAGGCGCGCCCTCTCTTACGTTTTCGTCTAAGCCGGCGTACTTATGTATCCTTACTAAATCAAAGGCGTTGCATAGCTGCTCGCCTGCCGGGTCTGTTGAGTGATTACTGTATGCGTACTTATCATCATATACGACAAGCCCGGCACTCGTGGATCCGTTTATATAGGTGTATCTGTCTTCAATGTCGCACGGTTCGTACACATCACTAAGGAATTTCTCTATTGCCTCGTGCATTGTGTATGTACGGCAGAAAGCACCAATAGCACCTTTTTTCTCTGTAGGATCTTCCTGCTTATCCTTTAATGATTTTCTTTTTTGTTTGCTACGGCTTGACTCCGGCCAGTAGCTAACATCGCTCCAGTCGTCGTATGTGCTAAGTATTTCTTGGGGATCTAAGATAGATCCTTTTTGTGTCTCGAAGACATACGCACCGTCCTTAGGCGTACTCGGCCAATACATAAGACGGCTTGGCTGGAAAGTCGTATCGTCAAATAGTTCTATATCTAACTGTTCAGCAATGCGTCGTGCGATAGCTTCGTACTGCTCCGGAGTTACCGGTCTTGATAAAGGTATGATAAGTCTCAATCTTGGAGACTTTGGCGTATGCTTATGCGTTGAATAGAGAGCGGCTGCACAGTCATATAGCAGCGTAAAGTCGTCCCAAAAAGTGCTATCCGCGTAATCTACGTCAAGCGTTACAAGACTACGATTTTTTACGCTTCCTTTGACTCTTCGGCCATTTTCTAGGTGTCCTCCTACGAAGCCTCCTATATCCTTGATACGTCCCTGGTCGTCCTTTTTCATAGCCTTATACTCTTCTACCGTCTCATAAGTACGTGTCGTATCTCTAAGACGGTTAAGCAGCTCCGGCCACGTCATAGTCTTATTTTTCCAGTGCGTATCAAAGCGACTCTTGCCTATTGCTATGTTTAGTTTTGTCATAGCCCGCCCTCCTTTCTAACTATCTTTTTTTTGTGCATAGTCTAATCTTTCATATAGTAGTCATTAGTGAAACCCTCGGCGTTTAGGATCAATCCTTTAGCCCATGGAATAGGCATGCACATAATACCTCTTATCAATTCGTACTCAGCCTTCGCCTTATCTTTATCAACCTCTATCACTACCTCATCATGTATATGAAACACGATTTCATATCCTACATTATCTAGGCTTAGCATTGCTCTAGCGAGGCAGTCCCTAGCGACCGCCTGCACGATGTTTTCGACCAACTTACCGCCGTAAGTATCAAGCTCGCACCAAATCTTACGCTCTTGGTGCATGCCTTTATATTTAATCTTGCTGTAACGACCCTCTCCCTCTATTCTTGCTCCCTGGTAAGCAAGCGCTCGTCCATTGGGTAGCTGAATAAATAGAATGCCGTTACTAAACTTAAAAGTAATATTTCCGTGTTTTAGCCTTTGCGGGCTATGAGTACGTATTGCTCGCTTGGCGCAGTCTTCTACTTCTCGCCATAAAGAAACGATAGCAGGGCTAGCCTTTCTCCACTTTTGGATAATGTCCGTCATTTCTTCCTCGCTTAGCCCCATGCGTTCTCCACCCATTTGTTTAAGTGCACCTAGCCCACCTTGATACCCAAGCGCAAGCTCGGCCACTTTTCCTTTTTGTCTTAGGTGTCCGTTTTCTCCATGCTTTACAACAGGTACATTGAACATTTGCGACGCCGACTCGCAATAAATATCGCCATTTTTACTAAAGACATCTTGGCGCCACTTTTCGCGCGCTAACCACGCGATTACGCGCGCCTCGATAGCTGAATAGTCGCATACTACAAACGTCTTGCCCTCTTTTGCAATAAAGGCAGTACGTATCAATTGACTTAAAATGTCTGGGACGTTGTCGTATAGCATATCCAGCGTCTCAAAGTCTTTAGCCTTGACTAAGGCTCTTACGTCGTCTAGTTCCTCTATACTATTTCTTGGTAGGTTCTGCACCTGTACCAAACGGCCTGCCCAGCGACCGGTACGGTTAGCACCGTAATACATGAGTACGCCACGTATGCGATCATCATCGCACACGGCACGCTCCATAGTGTCATATTTCTTAAGGGACGTCTTCGTCATTTCCTGTCTTAGCTTAAGCATTTCTCTTACGTCCTCATTTTTCGTAGACTTGATAAGGTCGGCCACAGCCTCTTTTTTAACTGAGGTAATGCCGTCCTCTTTTTCTTTGAGCCAGCCTAGCAGCTGATTATTGCTGTTAGGATTGTCTAGCCCTGTGATTTCCTTAGCGCGTGAGACTAGCTCTTCTTGGTACGCGTTGTTGTAGTCGATAATATCTCTTACAAGCTCCATATCCAACCTAGCGCCCCTGTCATTGATACGTTGATCTAGCGCATAAACTTTTTGCTCTATCGCAGGGATAGGGAAAAGGCTTAGCTTCTTCTCTATTTCTAGTTCTGTTACGACGTCTTGATTGTTGTATTCAGCGTACAATCTCCAACGCTCCATATCATGATAAGGAAGATTTCGCAATCGTCCTTTTGTCTTGCTAGGCACAGAGAAGTAGCGTATCAATGCTTTACCGGTGTTAAGTTTTTTCTTGTCCTCGCTAAGTCCAAGCGCTTCGCCTACTTTTTCTAAGGCACTAGGCAGTCCAAGTATCGAAGCGTGGGCCATGGTGCATACCCATTGGCCAGGATCTAGGAAGTGCTCAAAGTTCCCATATAAATACTTAGTAAGACACACGCGCTCAAACTGTGCATTGTGTGCCTCCTTTATGATGTCTGGATCAGTAAGTGCGTCTATAAATGATTGCGGTAATTCATCGCCGACGGCGAGCTCGTAGGTTTCTACGGGCCCACCGTTTAGCGAGAATGAGCAAAGCAGTATCTCAAAGCTAGGAGACTCTACGTATTTATAAACGCCACAGTCTTTAAGGCTTACGCCTGAATATGTTTCTAAGTCAATAGATAGCGTATCCTTAATTTTCTTAGTCTCCATTGTGTATCAGCTCCTAATATTCGTCGTCGTAGTCGTAATCTTCTTCGTCGTCGTATTGGCTGATGTCTACGTCTTTGAAGTCCTGCTCAGCACTAGAAGCACCACCTAAAGGCTCTCCGTCTTTGATTTTCATAATAGAAGACAATCCGGCGCTAATACCTTTGTTTTGTTTATTGTCGTATACGTAGAAATTGACACAAGCCAAGCCATAGCAACCACTATAGAAGTCTCGCTCATCGTCGATTTTCTCCTTGTATTTATCTACAACGTCTGGCTTAAATTTGCTCTTAACATTCATACAGTAATGCCCTAAACGAGCTGGATCTTGTTCGCCTGTTTCGTCGTTTACGTATTCGTCTCCATCACGTAAAGGCCCTTTATACTTGGGTGGTACTTTGTTTCCCCAATAGTCTTTTTTAAGTTCATCTACCATTTTTCTAATTTGATTGACTGTTTTCTTGTCGGTCTTTGGAATGATGAGCATACAAGTATACTCATCTTCTCCGTTGTCATTTTGTCTAGGCTTTAGTACGTTACAGAAAGAGAAACGTACTAGCCCTGTTGTCATTTTAGCTGTTTTAGTTGCTGCCATTTCCTTATCCTCCTTAAATTACGCGCACATTGATAGCGTGCTTACCTCTTGTATCTTCAATAATGCAAAACTCTACGTCTTGCCCTGCTTCTAAGTTCTTAAACCCGTCAGCCTCAATCGCTGAATAATGTACGAAAACTTGTTTTTCCTCTCCGTGTCCGTTTTCGCTATAGGCTAAAAAGCCATATCCTTTTACTGTGTCAAACCATTTTACTTTACCTACCATTACTTCTAGCATTTTACTTATTCTCCTTTTTTCTCTATTTTTGATATGAGTATGTTTTTATTTCTTTGGGGATAGCCTGGTTGAGATCTATTTCGTTGTGAGCATATTTGAGAATAGAAGCAATCTACGCTTTTATATCCTAATTGCCTAGTACATTCTCTAGCTGTTCCAAGAGCTAGTATCTCGTCAGTCCTTGTATCGTGTACTATATAGTTATTCATATTGGCTCACGTCCACATCGCCAAAGTCCCCGCCTGGTTTCCATTCTTCTTTTTTACTTTCTGCGAGGTCGATTGTTGGCGCTCCTACTTGCTTTTCGTATAGGTCGCTTGTAAGTTCATCAAAGCGTTTCTTACCTACGATCCTTTGTAATTCTGTCTTACTGCATAGTTCTTTAGGTTTGTAAAGCAACGTAGGCTCTACGCCCTCTTTTTCTAAAAGTTCTACTAATTTGTCTGGGTCCTTAAGCACCATAGTAGTACGTCCTGCTACAAGCTTTAACCCCTCAAACTTGACGCCCTCTTGCATTTCTTTAATCGCATAGGCTTTAACTTGGTTAAGCCATTTTGTGATGTTGGATAGCTCACGAAGCACAAGGCTAAGCTCTCCATTGGAGGCGAGCTCTTCCGGCTTCATTGTCTGTAAGCGTGTAATTTCTGTATACTTTTCTAAGCGATGTCTGCATACAGCAGCAGCTTTACAGAATTGGCAGTGATCGCCGTCGATAAAGGCTCCCGTACCCTCAAAGGCTTCTAGGGCTTTCGGCTTTACGACTTCCTCTCCCCACGCTTCTAAGTCTTCTAGTGGTATTTCCTCATGTGAGAAGCTATCAAGTCTAGGCTGCCCGATGTGCATTACGACACTATCTATATCGTAAATATCGCCGTATAGCTTTACAGATCCTAAAGCATATAGTCTTAGCTGCTCATTGTCTCTAGCCGATACAGGTACACCTTTACCGTACTTAAGATCAATAATATGTAGCGTCGTATCGCTGATGATAATAACGTCGCCTGTACCAAAGCCCTCGGGCACGTAGTCGCTAAAATCTACGCGAGACTCTAAGAAAATAACCGTGTCGTCATGTTCCTTTCTAAGTTCCGTAAATAGCCCCCATACGTAGTCGATATAGGGCTGTACTTCCTTAGCAATTTCTTTTACTTCTTCATTTTTGAAAGCTGGACGTCTTCGTCCATCAATAAGCGCCTGTAGTATTTTTTCCGCCGTTTCGTGGGCTTTTGTTCCCTCTTCGGCGTAAGCACTTGTAACCTCCGGGAAATATTCCTCTAAGCGTGCACTAGGCGTACAGGCAAGCCAACGCTTAGAGCCCGACGCGCTTAATAGCGCGTGGTCTCTTTCCCTATGGTTAATCTCCTTGTTCATGTTATCCCTCCATTGCTTCTTTTAATGCGTCCTCAAAGGCGTTGTACTTGTCTTGTGGAATAGCTGAAATTTTTGTAACGCCTGCAATTTTCTTCATTACCGCACCAACTGATACGCCAGCATTTTTAGCTTTAGCAGCTAATGCTCTAAGCTCTCCTACGCTAAGTCTTGGTGCCTCTGTTTCCTCTTCGTAGTCGTCTTCTGCTTCTTCTACGTCTTCGTAGACTTCTTCTTGTTCGGCCTCAATCTCTTTCTTTTTCTTTAAGTAAGCGGCCTTGCTGATGTACTCTACGTCGTCGCGGATTTCATCGCCTTTTTTAGTAATGCCTACGCAGTTATTTTCTTCGTCATAGAAATACATAACCTCTTTAGCTACGTTGTCCTCTTCTTCGACTTCTTCCTCCTTAGGTGCTTTTTTACCTTTAAGGTCCTCTAATACGTCTCTAAATTCTTTCGTAGCTTTTCCCCAGTCTTTAGGTAAGATAGTGCTATACTTTTTACCTGGTTCTACGTAAGTGCTTAGCACTTTTTCATAAGCCTTAGGGTCTACTTTTCTTAAAGCCTGCGCCGCCCTTGCCATGTCTTGAAACATCGTATACTTAGTAGGATCGTCTCCGTTAGGCAACTTTACCGTATCCTCATCGCTTAATGATGTAGGATCTTTGAGCGCTCCTAAGTCCTTTCCGCTAAGTGAGTTAGCTAGATTGTTGATTGCTGAGGCTAATTCCGGTGCCTCGATTAAAATTTTTACTTCCATTGTCGTCTACCTCCTTTATTTCTATTGCAATGGTTATATATGCTTACAGGTAATAGTCTCTTTCTTCTCCTGTTAAGCCACTTTGTAGGTGCACGATTTGCTCCTTAAGAGTTCTGTTCTCTTGTTGAAGCTGTGCCTTTTCTTCTTCAAGTCTGCCTATGTCTTTGACATAGAGCTCCTTGTTTTCTTCTAATAGCCGTATCTGGTTCTTATAACCTTTTTCACGCTCGGCTTGTTGTTCTTTCATAAGTTTAATTTCGTCCTTTGTCATATATGGACCTCCATAGCCTAACGACCTTGTCCGTATCTTTTGACTCGCTCCATTTATCCCTAACCTCTGCTACAGTGTTACGCGTACCGATATAGTCTACGCTGCCGTCTGCGTACGCCTTTAGCAGCTTATACATTTCTTCCATTCCCTGCTCTGCCGTATCGTATGTGCAGTAGGACCCTTGACAAGTAATGCCCGCGGGGTTGTAACCATCGATCCATGGCTTGCTAACTTTCCCCCAGCCCGTCTCAAGTATGAATGTCGCCAGTACAAATCCAGAATCAATGCCATACCTTACAGACAGATCATATAAATAGCTAGGATCGTAATACTTTGTAAGGTTGTTTTCTTGCATGTATTGGGACAGGGACTCTTTAGAAGTGATAACCTCGTCTATACGTGTTGTCGCTTCTATTTCTCTTCATTTGTTAAGCTTAATAATTTCCTGCTTAGCTTTATCGTATAATTGCTTATAATGTTCAGCCTCAACCTGCGTGTCGTAGAGCTGTTCCTCTACACTTCTTTTTGCTTCTAGTACATTGTCTGTTAGATTGTTAGCAGCTGTAAGGCTAATACTCGTAATAAGCATAGCGGCGATTAGGAAAGCGCACAGATAAGACTCAACGATGAGTACCGTAACGATTGCCCCCTTTGATACGCCCTTAAATTCTTCTTGTACCTTTAACAAATAATTTTTAATGCGTTTCATTTTTGATTAGTTCCTCCATTACTTAAATAATCTGGCAAAAGCAGCTAGGGTGTCCTCTATGTCATCCACTTCACTTTTATCACTGCAAGACTTTTCTATGGCACTCTCATACGCAGCCTGTATAAATGTCTTAGGTATACCGTTACTAAGAAGTGCTTTAGTTAATTCCATGTATACAGCCCCTAAAGTTAGAGGGTTTCCCTCTATTCTAACTGCCATGCCTTGCTCCTTATCGTTTTCATTACCGATAAGATCTACGTGAATACTTGCGATTATGTTATTGTTTTTTTTGTCCATTTTATAGTCCTCTACTTTCTAATTTTGCTCCAGCCGTTACGGACTCTACTGTGAGTCCCATGTAAGATAAGATACGCTTAGCGAGGATAACTTGGCTGTGGTTCTCTAGCCCCTCCGCTTTTACTTGCTTTCGTATCTCGTTAAAAATTTGCGTTGCTTTGCTCTTACCGCAGGGTACAAACGCCATAACATCTTTATGCGTTAGGTATCCTTTCCCGATAAGCTCTAAGCGTGTTGTATTTATGTATGATGTGTCTAGTCTTCTTCTAGCCATATCTTCTCCTCCTATGATGTATCGTCCTGTCGTCTAAACATACGCTACTCCTTTTCGGTCTTAGCTTTTGCGATTGCTAAGACTTCTTTTATTTTTTCTTTAAGCTCCCAATCTTCGCACTCCTCTACGTAGTTCTCAGTCTGCCTACCCTTTTCTGCAATCAGCGTAAAATTGACATCACAGTAATACTTATTGCCTCCTGCATGCTTGCAGTTCTCGCAGTTTACGCAGCTATGGTCTTCGGTAAAGCCTGGTATACAAATAAGCGCTTGTAAGAGAAATGCCTCTCTAGGTACTGCTACTGTTATACTGTTTCCAAAGATTTTATACAGTTGAGAGTTGCTAATGCCTACTAACTTGTCGAAGGTATCATCGCTAAAGTCTTGAAGCCTTGCGTACTCTTTAGGTGTTAGCTTCCTTACGTTTAGATTTTCCTCTATTACGTAGTTGTCTTTAGTTACTGTTGTTAGGGTATTGCTGATACCTTTCTTATTGACTTCTAGCCTTTGCTTTAATTCTTGCCCTTTTTCACGGTTTGAGGGGTTGTCTACATTTCTTCCTCTGCTAGCTGCTATACAGGGTAGTACGACTGCTTGCTCGCACTGAGTCGTTAAGGTATGTGCTACTTTCTTTCCTACTCTGCCTCTTCTTGTTTTTGAGCTAGGGAAATTGATATTGATCGAGTCTCCCTCTTCGGCTACCGCGTAGCCTTGTTTGGTCGCTTCTCGTATCAACATCTGCCCCCCCTCTAGCGCAACTAAAGGCTGCCTATATCCTCCTGCCGATGTGTCTAGGGTCGGGCTAATTCCGTTTACGTCATATACTCCCCCAGCTTGGCGTCTTTTTCCGGGTTTATCAAATAACCCACCTAAGCGATTTACTTTTTTATCAACCATTGAGTTTCACGCATTTCTGGCTATGATAATCTCTAGCTAAGAGGGTCGTACAAATCCCCCCCCTATCCAAAATCCTCGCCTTTTCTTGATGAAAATTACTGAATAGGATAGCCTCTATTTGTTTTCTTGTAAGATAGTATTTTTCGTCCACTTCGTCCTCTAATATATCGCTTAGGCATTTGTGCAAAGGTCTACCCTCTGCGAAGTAGAAAAGATTACTTGCTAAATCCCCCCCCTTAAGGCTTACGATAAAGACTCGCTCCCTATTTTGGGGTACTCCGTAGTCGCAGGAATTAAGTACCTGCCATTTGTTATCGTATCCTGCTAGTTCGAGACTGCTAAGTACGATGTTAAACTCCTCCGTAAACTTCTTGCTTACTAGGTTCTTTACGTTTTCGGCTATGGCGATAAATGGCTCTGTCTGCTCTATGACGTCCATAGCGTTATAGAATAAACCAGAGCGCGTCTGCTTGCCGTCATGCTCAAAACCTTTGCCCTTTCCTGCAACCGATATGTCTTGACAAGGAAAGCCGTAGGTTATTAGATCCAATCCTATAGGTAGATCTTCTAGCTTAATTTTTGTTATATCTCCTAGGTTTCTTTCCGGCTCGATGTCATGCGCTTGACAGTAGGACTGTATAGCATATTTGTCAATCTCGCTAAAGAAAACTAGGTTATATGGTATGCCTAAATCTTGTAGTGCTTCCTCAAAAGCACCTACACCACTAAACAGGCTGCCATATTGTATTGCTTTCATTATTCATCACTCCTTTACCTCTAAATTCTTAACGGCATAGTCAATGAGCGTATCAATCATTTCTACTATTGTGTAATTGCACTCATTAGCTGCCTTTTCTATCTTTTGGTATGTGTCGATATTTACGCGTGTAGTTACGCTAGTTTGCTTATTCTTTCTTGATGATCTTCTTTCGATAACTAATTTTTCCATGTTGTAATTCTCCTTTTAATTCTTATAAATCCTGTCGTCCAATAGATAAAAATAGGGCCTAGACACTCGTTAAATCATTCAGTTGTAAGTTGTCTAAGCCCTTATATTTCTATCCGCACTGAGCAGGTAAGCCATGCGGATAACGTGGCTTTGTATCCTTATTAGGCTGTTCTGCAAGAGTCATGCCCGTTAGAATGTCAGCCACGCGTAGCTTGTTGGGCGCTGATAGCTGCTTTACTATTTCAGTAATGAAAGCCTCGACGTCCTTTTTTTCTTCTGTAAAGTTTTGTTGCATACGCTTTACCTCCTTTATCTTTCTAGGTCTTTGGATCCTTAAGTCCTAGCGTCTATCAGTCTTGAGAGAGATAAGACTAATAGGCGCTAAGGCTTAAAGCCTATAGCTCTATATCTTCTAAAGCCCCAAGTGCTAACACTCTGTACTGTCCTACGTGCTCGTCTAGGTCTTCCTCGACCTGCTTAAGCATTTCGTATAATTTCGCTTTGTTTATTTTGCTCATACGCTTCTCTAGTTCAATAAACTCTTTTATCTCGTCTAGCTTTTCTAGTGCTGTCTCATACCCCATTTGGTCGAGTGAGTCCTCTATCTTTCCTAGCGACTCCTCAGCGCTTGATAGACTTGTAACCACTACGTCCTCTAGGCTAATGTCGTGCTCAGCTTTAAGCACATAGACGAGATCGTCCATATCTCTAAAAAATTCTAATTTTCCTTTTATATAGACTCTAAGCATGTGTCGTCCTCTTTTCCATTTTGATATAATAGAGTTTGAATACTGAGACCTCTTTTAGTAAAGAAAGGGCTTGATACCATGCGATTAGTAAGAAAGTCTTTCAATATTAAGGCGCTTGAAGTTTTGACCGACAATAAGCACCTTTGCGTTGAATTACTCAATAAGGGTTACTCCTATCGTTATA
>OIZU01000451.1_pt1 | contig 33826 bp, 29 predicted proteins | sample 1588661 | NCBI WGS metagenome assembly OIZU01 (sample SAMN03283257) | human gut metagenome | biome: human-associated habitat; material: feces | host: Homo sapiens | place: USA | collected 2013 | reverse complement strand
ACCATACTTAGTGTACCACATAGAAGTGAGGATGGCAAGTGTTAATTTGGGACGTCAGCGGTGAGGAATAAACTTTTATATTTTTATTCTCTCAAACACCATTCAAATAATTTGACACTTATCCACATTTCTTAAAAAAGTCCCTACTGTTATACACTATACACAGGTCTACTTCGCCAATTTCTGAGAACTGTGGATAATTATTCTGTTATTCCCTCTTCCATTCCACCACCACCTGTGCTAAAATAACTTTGTTATTCCAGATACACCGTTGTGTATCTGAAAATGTAGGATACATCTTCTTCCGTTACTGCTAGTCCGCGAAAACTTTCAAGTAACCCTGAAGATGTATTTTTTATTGTCTGCTTCAGTTCTTTTATATATGGATTCCATGCCAGATAAAGCTGCATGAGGATATCTGCAATCTGTGTCAGCAGATAATGGTTCTTCATCGCATTACTGTTATGGCTGTTAAGATGCTCAATCCGGTATAGCCCATTTTTCTGATTATTAAATCCCTCATTTTCTATTTTCCACCGTCCTCTTCCCGCCAGTATCATTTCTTCTATATTCCGCTTTGTCACTTCCAGGCTACTTATCCACCGGAAGCGCACAGTATGTGTTTTTCCTTCTTTGGATTCTGTTTCATATTCGTATTCAAATACATTCATGACTTCTTTTTTTCCTGCTACTTCCTCTACATGATTGGCATAGCAGGCTGTTCCTTTTTCTTCACACAATCCTTTTATCTTTTCTGCTCCGTCACCACTTTTTATCCATTCATAGCTTTCATCCAGCACCTTCTGACGGGTTTCTTTCTGTGTGAAAAGATACTCCCAGTGATACCTTTCCCTGCAAAGTTCCATCATGCTTTCCGCCGCATACAATGCATCCCCCTGTATGCAGATCGGCAGTCTTGGGTAATCCTTTTTTATTTTCTCCAGTAATCGTTTGGCTGCATTGATCTCACAGTCCTGTTTTTCCACATCTTCCTTTTCATTTTCTATAAATTCTGTTCCAAGACTGATTACTACGTTGTCACTTAAGACTATCTTGGCTTCCAGCACCTTGTGGTAATAAAGTTTCATCTTTTTCCCATCCGGCATCTGTTTTTCTGTGCAAAGGCAGTTGTCGCAGTGCTTTTCCTTAAAACAGAACAGTCCGGTTCCGTCCAGTATCACTCTCCAGTATTTCCTAAGAAGCCTGTTTCTGTTAAACTGTTTTCCTCTTATTAGGCTTGTAACCATCTTTTTTCTCAGATCTGAAAGACAGTCTGGAGACAGTTTTTCCAGATAATAATTCAGGGTATCATAATGGGGCATTTCGGTAAGCTCCTGGTTTCCTGACATCAGGCACAGGGTATCAATACAGGTTTCCTTATTAAAGTTATCATCCATTTCCCTCATGGAATGCTGGCCGCATATATTCTTGAGAATTGCCATATACCCCAGATCTGCCTGAGTATACGTGATGTAACTCTGGTTTCTCGGATCATCCATTTCTAGAATCCATTCCCTCAGAGCATGAAAAAAATGGTTCGTAACCATCATGAAATCAACGATTCCTCGATCCTGTTTCTTTCGTTCTCTTTTTTCTCTTTTTCTCATTTGTAATATCTCCTGTGCGAAAAATTTCTTACTCATATTTTACCGCACAGAAGGATATCCTGCATAAAATCCGGACATTTTATTGCGAAAAGTTTTTATTCCTCAACGCTGGAACCTTACAAGAGAAAGAAGAGATTGTAAATAAAAGATTGGGATCAGGAACTTTGGCTTTTGAACAGGAATTATATAATACAGAATTTGCAAAGAGATTAGATTATATTATTTCGCTCATAAATCAAGCAAATACGTATGGGGATAAAATCAATTTAGAATCTTTGGCTGAAAGTCTAGCCTTTCCTTCTGTCAATGAGTTGAAGTGTTATTATATAAAGAATAAAGAATCGGATTTTGTGTTTATAGAAAAACTGGCGGATAAATTAGGAGTTAATGTTACGTGGCTTAAAACAGGGATAAATGCGACTCCATTTTTGTCTAAGTTATACAGAAGGAATGAGTTAAGTCTAAGTGATGCTTATTTTGTTCCGGAGGATATATTTAATAAAATGGAAGAAGGTACTGTTTATCCGGGAATTATGAGAAACTATTCAGCAGGGCAAAGAAGAAAAGTGCTCTATGATTTCGTAGATATCGAACATTCATTTTGGACAATGGAAGAATGTAAGGCGATATATGGAGAAGGCTTTTTGAAAATTCAAGAAATTGTGAAAAGAAAATGCGATAGGAGGTAAACCTGTAGTATGGATAACGCTAAGTATTTAAGAGTATTAAAAATAGCACAAATACCAATGGAGGTGGCGAGTGTAATATGTAGTGCACTGTCAGAAGAAACTTTAAACAGGATAACAAAAGTGGGATTTGATAGAAGATATATATATCCGGTTATAGAGTTAGCGGCAGTTATGTCAGACGGTCTATGTGATGAAAATGTAAACGAGATTCTGAATGATCCGAATAAAATGTCGGAAATAAAATGTCGTGTAGAATGTGAATAAATAGAAAGATATTCATAAGAGTTACGTGGATGATTAGTCAAGGTGTTATTAGATTTTATGTCGATAATACCTTGATTTTATTATGGGTGGTGCTGATTTATATGAGATGAGTATTTATGTGGTAATTTATTGTAAATTCAATAAAACCCTTGTCCCAAAAGCTGATTAATGTTATATTCTAAATTGGAATTCTTTGTGAAGTAGTATAATTGTTAAGGGTGTTATTTAAGCATAGGAGGAGTGCATTATGAAGAAGCGTATTGTTATGTTGCTTTTAACTATTACGGTATTAAGTCTTTCCGCATGTGCAAGTGGAAAAGAAACGGACGAAAAAGAGAATGTAAAACAGGAAGCTGTTGATGAAAATGCTAAAGATAAAGAAGAGCTGAATGAGCATGTAAATGAAGAAGAAAAAAAAGATGATATAGATAAAGAAGAACATAATGTGACAGAAGATACTAAGAAAATATCTGTCAATGTATATAGATTTAATCCAGATGATGAAACATTCGTGGTTGAAACAAAGGAATGCGACGAACTAAGTGAACAAAATATATGGTCTTTATTAAAAGAAACAACATCTATTCCGGCAGATAGTAATGTGAATTCTTTCAAAATGAATGGGGATCAGCTGGAATTAGATGTAGATCATGCGTTTGGAGAAAAATTGAGAAGTTATGGAACAAGTGGCGAAGACGCGTTAATGGGTTGCGTTGTTAATACATATCTCGATGTATACCAATGTGGCAGTATTAAGATTACGGAAGAGGGAGGAGCACTATGCTCTGGACATAGAGAGTACACAGAGTATTTGAGTAAGTATTAAAAGACTAATAATAAAGGATTAACAGGAAGGAAGTTAAAACGAATGAAAAAATCATTATCGAGATGGATAGCAGCTATTATGGCTAGTGTAATGGTTATATCCTCGGGAGTAACCGGAACAGTGCAGGCAGAAGGAAATCATGTGGAGACTACAGAAGAAAAGCTTCAAACAGATACAGAAAAGAATAACTCAGAAATCGAGGGCGATTTATCTGTAGGAGATGATGTGACTTCTCAGAAAGAAGATGATTCTGTAGCGGAAGAAAATAATGCTACAGAATCGGAGATAATAGAAGAGGGGGCTACAAATGAAGAGAATGTGAGTGAAAGCCCTGAATGTATAGAGGTTTCAGAAGAGACAGAACCAGAAGTGTCAGAAGAAATAGAGATGGAACTTAATTATTTGTATATTAATGAAGCGGAGCAACAAGAAGGTGAGCAGCAGAGTATTGTTCTGTCTTGGGGAAATGAAAATACTGAAGTAAACAATATTAGTCTGACTCTGGAAAATGAAAATGGAGAACAGACTATTCTTGAAGCTACTAAAAAAAGCGATGAGTTGTACTTATATGAACACATTTTTTCTCAAGGGGTTTATCATGTCTCAAATGTACATGTAGCTACCGATGAATCTGAAAAAGATTTTACAGCTGAAGAATTAGAAATTGATGCATATTTTGGAGTCGGTAAAACGCCAAATGAGTCTGCTAAGAGTTCATACATAGAAATGGAAAGCGTTGAAGAAGGTGAGGGGAGTGCAAATACAGCAGCGTCAGTAGAGACATCAGTAGTCAGTATTGGTGAAAATGGTGAAGAGACAGCCGAGACAAGTATCGGAGCCGCACTGGAAGCACAGGGCGTGACAGTAAGGTCCGGAAAAGCGCGTTCAGCAAGAGCAAAGAATGTTGTTATTGTATTGGATCCAGGTCATGATTCAAAACATGCCGGTACATATGGAAACGGTGTGCATGAAGAGGTTGCAACTCTAAAAATTGCGAAGTATTGTAAAGAAGAATTGGAACAATATGGTGGAATTACGGTGTATATGACAAGAGAAAGCGCTGCTTGTCCGTTCCCGAATTCAAAGGATAATATAGATGATATTAAACAACGTACTGCATGGGCAAAGACAAAAGGAGCGGATGTATTCGTAAGCTTTCATCTGAATTCTAATGATAGTTCCAGCCCAAATGGAGCAGAAGTATATTATCCGAAAACAAGTAGTGGAGGGGCTGCGCTGGCGCAAAAAATACAGGATGAGTTGGTTTCGTTAGGACTTAAAAATCGAGGAACCAAAGCGAATGAAACATTGGCTGTTATTAATTCTTCTATGAAGAATGGGTTCCCAGGAGTACTTATTGAACATGCGTTTGTTTCCAATAGTTCCGATGCTAATAATTACCTGAACTCAGATGCGAAATTAAAGAAATTAGGAGTTGCTGATGCAAAAGGTATTGCAAGTTATTTCGGATTGAGTAAAGGATATTGGGGGAAAAAAGATGGGAAAGATTGTTATTATGTTAATGGGAACGTAGTGATTGGGTTACAAATTATAGGAGGCCAATATTATTATTTTGATGTTGAAGGAATTATGCAGACAGGTTGGCAAACTATAGAGGGAGAAAAATATTATTTTTATCCAAGTGGAAGTGCAGCTATCGGTTGGGGAAAAATCAATAATAAGCAGTATTATTTCAGTGACACTGGAGTGATGCAGACAGGTTGGCAAACTATAGGGGGGCAATTCTATTATTTTGCTAACACGGGAGTGATGCAGACAGGCTGGCAAACTATAGGGGGTCAAACATATTATTTTTATTCAAGCGGAAGCATGCTGACCGGCTGGCTCACTCAAGATAATAAAAAGTACTATTTTTATCCGAGCGGAAGTATGGTCGTGAATACCACTGTGACGATAGAAGGAGTTAAATATGAATTTGACAAAAATGGGGTGTTGAAAGAGAATAATAAAGAAGGTTGGAGTTTAGAAGAAGGGAAGTATTACTATTATCAAGGAGGAAGAAGGCATACGGGATGGTTGAGGCTGTCGGGAGAATATTATTATTTTGCTAACACGGGAGTGATGCAGACAGGCTGGCAAACTATAGGGGGTCAAACATATTATTTTTATTCAAGCGGAAGCATGCTGACCGGCTGGCTCACTCAAGATAATAAAAAGTACTATTTTTATCCGAGCGGAAGTATGATCGTACGTAGTCAAGTAATGGTGGAAGGAACGACATATTATTTTGATGCAAAGGGAATATGCTATAGTTTTGATGAACTAATACCAGTATATGGAATAAGTCAAACGACTGTAGAGAAAATGACAGAGTATTATATTGATATGGGGAAAAAATATCCTTCTATAGAGTTGGGGAAGGGTGGTGCACCGACAATAAAACAGTTTTGTCAAATAGTGTATGATGAAGCAAATAAAGAAGGAATTCGAGCAGAAGTTGCTTTTTCACAAGCGATGATAGAAACTGGTTATTTACAATTTGGTGGTGATGTTAAAATTGAACAATTTAATTTTGCTGGTATGGGAGCTACAGGGAATGGCGCTCAGGGAAATTCATTTCCGGATGTACGAACAGGAATAAGAGCTCAGATACAGCACTTGAAGTGCTATGCTAATAATGATAAACTGAATTATGCATTGGTAGATCCAAGGTGGAGTGATAAATTAAGAGAAAAAGCTCCTTATGTGGAGTGGTTGAGTATACCGAATAATCCATATGGAACAGGGTGGGCCGGCGATCCTGGATACGCAGTTAAACTAAAAAAAATAATGAATAATCTGATATAGAGAAAATATTTTTGAAATAACAATTGATGTGAAAAGTTTTGCATCAATTGCTATTTTATATATAAAATTTTGCTTATATATGGATATGAAAAATTAAATTGTTTTAGTGAAGTGAAAAGTTTATTTCCACTTTGAAAACATGAAAAGAGAAGAATGAAAGTGGCAATTACTCTTACAAAAAGGGATAATTGCTACTTTTTCTGTTTTATAAAGTGGAATTCAATGTTACAATAAGGAATATAAAACAATAGGATGATTGCCGAAGACATGTTTTTTGCATCACAAAAAAGCGGAGTTTAGTCGTGCCCAAGAGAAGAAGTGGAAATAAACTTTTCACATCACCATTAAATTGTTCAACAGAATATTATGAGGAATAATATTGAATGTAAGAAGTGTAATAGATATAATATGAAATAAAGGGCGTTTTATCTAAAGGTGTGTTTGATAAAGAAGTGTACAAAGGAGACCAGCTATGAAAAGTCAAGCTTAAATTAGCTGGAAATTAAAATAATCTTTTCGTGGTAAAAATGGGTAACCTTAATAAGGCTCCCTGGTGGGCGCTTTTTCAAATCAACGATATATAGGTATCCAGACCTTTTATTTGAGGTTAAATTCTACATTGTCAGTGAGCATCTTCCAGATGACTCTGACAAGCTTGCCGGCACAGTGCCCAAGGGCATTATAATGAGTCCGGCCTTCCGCCATCTTGGCATCGTAATAAGACTTGAAGGTGGCGTTGTTTTTAACAACATTGTGAGCTGCATTAACAAGTGCATATCGAAGGACTTTGGAGCCACGTTTAGACATCCTTATTTTTTTAGCTTGCTAATTACCAGACTGATATACGGAAGGGTCTAAGCCGGCATATGCAAGCAGCTTGTTAGGGTTGGAAAAGCGGTGAATATCACCGATTTCACCAAGAATCATTCCTCCGTTGATATAACCGATACCAGGAATGGTCATAATGACGGAATCATTGAATTTCATGATGTCAGTCATTTCAGCTTCAACTCTTTCTAATTGGCTATCCAGTAACTCAATCTGTTGGATGGAGTGAGTTACCTGAATAGATAGAGCACTGTCGTTGGCGCCGACAGACTTCTGTGCGAGAACTCTTAACTGCTGAGCCATCTCTTTGTTAAAGTGTCCGTGGGAGTTCACTTTGAGAAGATGAGCCAGATGAGTCATATGCATAGAGACTATTGCTTCCGGTGTAGGTTCTTCTTTGAGAAGCGCATAGACAGATTTTTGATGCAGACCTGATTTGAAGAAATACTGCAATTCAGGAAAGATCTCATCCACATAAGAAGTCAGCTGAATCTTTAGACGGGTTCGCTGCTTAATGGTTTTCTGGCGGAAACGACCAAGGGCTTTTAGGTCCATCAGATCGAGATCGTAGAAGGTCACAAATCTGAGAGATTCCTGCATCATAAGAGTTTTACAGATAATGTAAGTGTCGACTTTGTCAGTCTTCGTTTTGCGAATGTTGTTCTTTCGCATAGTAGAAGTCTTGATGGGGTTCAACACACACACTTTGTAATTACAGGCAACAAGGTATCGAACAAGGTTGTCACCGTAGTGTGCCGTCGATTCAAGACCAATGATGATGCTGTCTTTGTCTAGAGGATCCAGTTTAGAGAGCAGCAATTGGAAGCCATCATTGTCATTTGTAAATTTGAACGGCTCGATGAGTATTTCACCATCAGAAGATATGGCTGAGGCAAAATGGTTAAGTTTGGCAGTATCAATGCCTACGTAAATCATGAGGTTGTACCTCCCTTTCTAAAGTCATGATACCGTGATATCCACCAGCAATTATCATCGTAGACTTGATGGAAATAAGTACTCGGATTACTCCGGCAACATCCAGCTATAAACAATTCAGATAAAGGTAGCGGCAATACACTCCTTCAAGTAGTCAGAGCTACAGGGAAATAATCAAAAGTCCACAGTATCTGAATGTATTGAACCACGATATTAAAAAGAAAGGAAACATATGATTATTAGCTTCTAAATAATCATACAAGGAGAACAATGAAAAAAAGTACTAGCATTATATTGATTGCAGTGTTGGTAATGCTGAATTTTTCGACAGTTAAAGCGAGTGAAATAACATCAAATTTTGACGATTCAATACTTGGAGGGGAAAAGAAAGTTGAGAGTACTATATTAAATGAAACAGAAGAAATACCACAACAAGAAAATGAAATGACTGAATCAGGAATTATAAGTAATACTCAACAAAACTCTAAGGAGAATGAGGAAGAAGAAATTGACCAAGAAAATAAGGAAATATTTTCTGAAATTATACAGGAAGAAAATACGACGAAAAGTGTGCAGAGTGGATGGGTACAACAGGACGGTAAATGGTTTTATTATGATATAAATGGGAATAAACTTCTTGGTTGGCAATACATAGGTAGAGATTGGTACTATTTTGAACCAACTGATCAAGGGGTTATGTTATATGATTGTGAGAAAGAAATATTAGGAAAAACCTATTATTTTGGGAATAGTGGAGCTATGGAAAGAGGGCTCGTGCAACGTCCAGAAGGCTGGTATTTTACAGAAGACGGAGGAAGTAAACAATGTGGTTGGCAAAAAATTGATGGGAAGTGGCACTATTTTGATCAGGCTAATCAGGGAATTATGGTTTATGGCTGCGAGAAAGAAATATCAGGAAAGACCTATTTTTTTGACGAAGATGGCGTAATGAAAGTTGGTTGGATACAATGTTCGGAAGGGTGGTATTATGCAGAAGGCGGTGGAGTAAAACAGACAGGTTGGCAATATATAGGCAACGATTGGTACTATTTTGATGAAGCAAATGAAATGTATCCGGGAGTGATGATTTGTAATTGTGAGAAAGAAATATTAGGGAAGAGATATTTCTTTGGAATTACCGGAGCTATGGAAAAAGGCTGGATACAACGTGCGGAAGGGTGGTATTATGCAGAAGGAGGCGGAGTAAAACAAACAGGTTGGCAATACATAGGAAGTAATTGGTACTATTTTGATGAAAACAATGAAAGCTATCCGGGGTTAATGGTGTTTGATTGCGAAAAAACTATTTATGGAAAAACGTATTATTTTACAGTTTCGGGAGCAATGAGAGCAGGATGGTATTGGGAGAATGGAGGCTGGAGTTATTATGACGATAATTCAGGGCAAAAGATATCTGGTTGGAAAAATGTAAGTGGATATTGGTATTATTTTTTCGGGAAAAATGATTTGAATGGCGGACCGGAAGGTCAAATGGCGGTTAATATAACGATTGGTGATTGGAACATTGGTGCAGATGGTAAAGCTTATCAAAAAAATGGAATTGAACAAAAAATCAAACATATAAAAACATATATTTATGTTCCATATAGATTAGGGGGGACTACACCAAGTGGTTGGGATTGTAGTGGATTTACGCAATGGGCATTGGAGTATCTGGGGAGGAATATTCCAAGAACAGCTACTTTGCAAGCGGCAGGGGGAATCCATATTAATAAGAACAATATGGATTTGTGGAAACCGGGAGATATTTTGGTTTACAGTAATAATGGGAGGATTAATCATGTAGCCTTGTATTTGGGGGATAAGATGCTAATGCATGCGTTGAATAGTAAATATGGTACATTAATTCAAGCAGTTGAATATTATGAAAAATGGGATTCAAGAAATATATTAACGGATGTAAGGCGATATATATAATAGAAAAAGGTGTGATAATTGGATAGAAAAATAAATATCGCATGTAACAGAATGTTTGGTGTTTAAAATATTTATAAGGAGGAGAACAATGAAAAAAAGTACTAGCATTATATTAATTGCAGTGTTGGCAATGCTGAATTTTTCGACAGTTAAAGCGAGTGAAATAACATCAAATTTTGACGATTCAATACTTGGAGGGGAAAAGAAAGTTGAGAGTACTATATTAAATGAAACAGAAGAAATACCACAACAAGAAAATGAAATGACTGAATCAGGAATTATAAGTAATACTCAACAAAACTCTAAGGAGAATGAGGAAGAAGAAATTGACCAAGAAAATAAGGAAATATTTTCTGAAATTATACAGGAAGAAAATACGACGAAAAGTGTGCAGAGTGGATGGGTACAACAGGACGGTAAATGGTTTTATTATGATATAAATGGGAATAAACTTCTTGGTTGGCAATACATAGGTAGAGATTGGTACTATTTTGAACCAACTGATCAAGGGGTTATGTTATATGATTGTGAGAAAGAAATATTAGGAAAAACCTATTATTTTGGGAATAGTGGAGCTATGGAAAGAGGGCTCGTGCAACGTCCAGAAGGCTGGTATTTTACAGAAGACGGAGGAAGTAAACAATGTGGTTGGCAAAAAATTGATGGGAAGTGGCACTATTTTGATCAGGCTAATCAGGGAATTATGGTTTATGGCTGCGAGAAAGAAATATCAGGAAAGACCTATTTTTTTGACGAAGATGGCGTAATGAAAGTTGGTTGGATACAATGTTCGGAAGGGTGGTATTATGCAGAAGGCGGTGGAGTAAAACAGACAGGTTGGCAATATATAGGCAACGATTGGTACTATTTTGATGAAGCAAATGAAATGTATCCGGGAGTGATGATTTGTAATTGTGAGAAAGAAATATTAGGGAAGAGATATTTCTTTGGAATTACCGGAGCTATGGAAAAAGGCTGGATACAACGTGCGGAAGGGTGGTATTATGCAGAAGGAGGCGGAGTAAAACAAACAGGTTGGCAATACATAGGAAGTAATTGGTACTATTTTGATGAAAACAATGAAAGCTATCCGGGGTTAATGGTGTTTGATTGCGAAAAAACTATTTATGGAAAAACGTATTATTTTACAGTTTCGGGAGCAATGAGAGCAGGATGGTATTGGGAGAATGGAGGCTGGAGTTATTATGACGATAATTCAGGGCAAAAGATATCTGGTTGGAAAAATGTAAGTGGATATTGGTATTATTTGGATCCGAATGATCAAGATAGAATGACAGCTGGAAAATGGAAAAAAATAAGTAAACATTGGTATTATTTTGAGGGAGGAGGTAAGATGCAAACAGATTGGCAGAAAATAAGTGGATTATGGTATTATTTTGGATCCAATGGAGGCATGCGGACAGGCTGGCAATATATCAATGGTAATTGGTATTATTTTTATACTGCAAACGATCCACATGGTGGTAGTGAAGGCGAGATGGCTCGAAACGTAAATATAGACGGGTGGCAATTACAAGATAGTGGGGAAATGATTGATACAGAAGAGATGAAAATGCTTTCTAAGGCACAAATATATTCAAGTAGCACTCGTTATTTAATTTTAGTCGATAGAGCGTCTTGCAAAGTTGGTATTTTTTTAGGGAAAGCAGGAGCATGGAATAAGCAATATTATTGGAGCTGTTCGCCAGGAAAGCCATCAACACCAACGGTATCAGGAACATTTACAGTTCAAGGGAAAGGGTATTATTTTGATTCTGGAAGAGCTCGTTGTTTTTATTATACACAGTTTAAGGGAAACTATCTTTTCCATAGTGTACTTTATGCACAAACATCAAGACCAAGTAAAATTATTGACGGAAGATTGGGTATGCAATTGTCTCATGGATGTGTAAGATTAGATGTAAATAATGCAAAATGGATTTATGATAACATACCAAGAGGTACAAAGGTAGTCATTTATTAGTAAAATTGTAAAAAAGCTATATTAAAAAAGGGTATCGAAAACTTACCATACAATGATGAGTTTTCGATACCCTTAAATTATTATTATAAATTTCTTGCTTTTTATAAGGGATAGGTATATAATCAAATTGTTCACAAAAATAATTGGAGGTAAATACATGAACATTCAGAAATATGAAATTATGAACAGCATTTTAGAATATCAATATGGTAATCAAAGAGAGGTAGCCAAGAGATTAGGGTATTCTGTAGGTAAGGTTAACCAATCTTTAAAGGCACTTATTAAAGAAGGATATTTGAATGAAAAGAAAGAAGTTACAGAAAAAGCTTTAAAGGAATTAAAAGAGAAAAAGCCTAAGAATGCAGTAATATTGGCAGCAGGATATGGAATGCGGATGGTGCCTATCAATGTTGAAGTCCCTAAAGGATTGTTGGAAATAAAAGGAGAACCATTGATTGAACGTCTTATTTGTCAATTGCATGAGGTGGGAGTATCAGAAATAGATATTGTTGTAGGTTTTATGAAAGAACAATATGAATATTTGATTGACAAATATAATGTAAATCTGGTGTTTAACAAAGATTATGTTACTAAAAATAATCTTCATTCATTGTATCAAGTGATGAATAAATTGGGAAATACATATATTGTTCCATGCGATATCTGGTGTGAAATAAATCCGTTTTCTGTGCGAGAATGGTATTCTTGGTATATGGTAACAGACCAATTGAATGAGAGAAGTTCTGTTCGTGTGAATCGGAAAAAAGAGTTAGTAAATGTGAGAAAAAATGAAATTGGAAACACGATGATTGGAATTTCCTATATTCTTAACAAAGAAGCGGATTCGTTAATAGAGAGAATCAGAGAACTGGTTTCAAGAAAAGAATATAATCAATCGTTTTGGGAACTGGCATTACTTAACAAAGATCGTATGATTGTTGCACCGAAAGAAGTTGAACATAAAAAAGTCCACGAAATTAATACATATGAACAGCTTAGAGAACTTGATAGTGATTCGGATCATCTGCAATCGGATGTGATTCAATTAATCTGTCAAGTGTTTAGATGTGAAGAAAAAGAAATTACAAATATCTGTTCGTTGAAAAAAGGAATGACAAACCGTTCATTTGCATTTTGCTGCAAGGATAAAAAATACATAATGCGTATTCCGGGAGAGGGAACAGATAAGATGATTAATCGCAGTCAGGAATATGCAGTATATGAACAATTGAATGGGAAAAATATTACAGATCCTGTTATTTATATGTCTCCGGAGAACGGCTATAAAATTACAGAATATATAGAAGGAACAAGGACATGTGATAGTTCAAATGATGTGGATGTAAAAAAATGTATGGACTATCTGAAAAAATTTCACGAGCTTAATCTTAGCGTAGAACATGAATTTGATTTGTTTGGCCAGATTGAATATTATGAAGGGTTATGGCAAGGAGTATCATCTGTTTATCGTGACTATAAAACAACGAAAGAGCATATGTATTGGTTGAAAAAATATATTGACAGGCAGCCGAAGCAATGGGCGCTTACTCATATTGATGCGGTATGCGATAACTTCCTGATGAAAGACGATCAAATTTATCTGATTGATTGGGAGTATGCAGGTATGCAGGATGTACATGTGGATATAGCTATGTTTGCTATTTATGCAATGTATAACAAAGACCAGGTTGATAAACTAATTGATGCATATTTTGAAGGACAAGTGGAAGAAGCAATTCGTATAAAAATATATTGTTATATAGCAATTTGTGGTCTGTTGTGGAGTAACTGGTGTGAGTATAAGAGAATTTGCGGAATTGAATTTGGTGAGTATTCCTTAAAACAATATCGATATGCGAAAGAATATTATAGAATTGTAGAACAGATGCTTGGAGAGGAAGAATTGAGAAATGAATAAAGTTGAAAGAGCAATTATTATGGCAGCGGGAATAGGAAAACGAATGCAGCCAGTTACATTACAGACACCCAAACCATTGGTGGAGGTTCGGGGAGTACGCATGATAGATACTGTAATTCAGGGACTTCATCATAATGGCATTACAGAAATATATGTCGTGACAGGCTATCTGAAAGAACAGTTTCGGATATTAGAGCAGGAATATCCAGGAGTAAAGTTGATTGAGAATCCATATTATGATAGTTGTAACAATATATCTTCTCTGTATATGGCAAGAGAGTATATTGAAAATGCTATCATTTTGGATGGTGATCAGATGATATACAATCCGGATATTTTACGACCTGACTTTGAGCGTTCTGGTTACAACTGTATCTGGACAGATGAGGAGACAGATGAATGGCTTCTGACCGTGAAAGATGGAGTGGTTACCTCATGTAGCAGGACCGGAGGAGAACAGGGCTGGCAGTTATATAGCGTTTCCAGATGGTCAAAAACAGACGGACAGAAATTAAAAAGACATCTGGAGATAGAATTTGAAGAGAAAAAGAATACGCAGATTTATTGGGATGATGTTGCAATGTTCTGTTATCCGCAGGAGTATGAGCTAGGGATTATGGAAATGAAAAGAGGAGGCATTGTTGAAATAGATAACCTGGAAGAATTGGCAGCAATTGATAAAACGTATGAGAAATATGTGAATGGAGGGAAATAACATGGAGAAAAATATGAAAGATTTTGAACGTAGTAAAATTGATTGGCTGATTACGTTGCTGCCGCTTATTATTATTGTGGGGCTGTGTATTTTATTTTTTTTCTTGCCAGGGCAGTCTAATAAAATTATCAGTCAGATTCGTTTTGTTTTAGGTGATACATTTGGAGTTTATTATTTGATTATTGGATTGGGAGTGTTTTTGATTTCTTTTTATGTTGCGGGCTCAAAGTATGGAAATATTGTATTAGGGAAACCAGATGAAAAACCCAAATATTCTTTTTTTGCATGGGGTTCTATGATGTTCACCGCAGGGTTGGCAGCTGATATTTTGTTTTATTCCTTTTCAGAATGGATTTTATATGCGACAGATCCTCATATTGCGGAACTAGGCAGCATTCAGGATTGGTCAAGTGTATATCCGATTTTTCACTGGAGCTTAATTCCGTGGGGGTTTTATCTTGTGTTAGCGGTAGCTTTTGGTTTTATGCTTCATGTCAGAAAAAGAGAAAGACAGAAATATTCAGAAGCGTGTCGTCCAATTCTGGGGAAATATACGGATGGTTTGGGCGGACGTCTCATTGATTTGTTGGCAGTGTTTGCATTGATTGCAGGAACAGCTACTACCTTTAGTTTGGCAACTCCTTTAATGTCGAGTGTTATTAATGAGCTGTTTCACGTACAATTGAATCGAACAGTTGTAACTATTGTGATTTTAATTGTTACATGTATAGTGTATACATATTCTTTGTTACATGGGTTTAAAGGAATTAGCATTCTTGCAAAATCTTGTGTATATTTGTTTTTCGGATTGTTAGCTTTTGTGTTGCTCTTCGGAGGTGAAGCTAAGTATATTATTGAGACAGGAGTATCTGCGCTTGGGAGGATGTTTCAAAATTTCTTTGAACTTGCGACCTATACAGACCCGCAAAGAACGACATCTTTTCCGCAGAACTGGACTATTTTCTACTGGGCATACTGGATGGTATGGTGCGTGGCGGCTCCGTTCTTTATCGGAAATATTTCCAGAGGACGTACCGTTCGACAAACAATTCTCGGAGGATATGTGTTTGGAGTAGGATCTACAATTGTAAGCTTTATTGTTCTTGGAAATTATTCCCTTGGACTTCAGGTGTCTGGAAAAGCAGATTTCCTTGCAATTTATGAAAATGCTGGAGATTTGTATGAAGTAATCATATCGATTATTAGAACTTTACCATGTGCTCCGTTCGTGTTAGTATTATTGTTGATAACTATGGTGGCATTTTATGCTACTTCATTTGATTCCATTGCGTTAATAGCATCTTGTTATAGTTATCATCGTTTGAAAGATGGTGAAAATCCGCATAGAATGATACAATTGATGTGGTGTGTGTTGTTGATTTTACTTCCGATGGCGTTGGTGTTTTCAGAGAGTTCCATGAGCAATTTGCAGTCGGTAAGTATTATTGCAGCATTTCCAATAGGCGCAGTTATTGTTTTGATTGTGGCTAGTTTCTTGAAAGATGCTAAGAAATATATGGGCGAAAAGTGAAAATAGTCTGGAAAAAATAGACAATATTATGTATACTATAAAAAAGTATACATATGGAGATGATCTATAATATGCAGAAGAGAATAAAAAACTAATTCAAATGTGTTTAATCATGGGAGCAATATTATTGCTCCCTCTTTGTTGTGTAGAAGCTCAAAATGATAATCGAACAAAAATTTATTTCATATCATTATCTAGCACTACATACATTTTGAAGCAGAAATAGGAAAGGATATTGTAAATTATATTTCTGATTCTAAGAATTGGTGTTAGAATAAGTTACCAGATGAGAATTATAAGGAAAAAATAAGTGAATTAAAAAGTGCAGGTGTTAGAGCTGTTGATTCTTAAACAACCATACTTTTATTGTGCTAAATAACCTTAAAATGGATTAAGTAAAGGGGCTCTAAGAAAAGTAAAAAATAGATGTCTCAAACTTCCGAAATGATAGGTGGAAAATTTAGGATTATAATTAGTGGCTGGGATATAATATATGTAAAGTGTTGAGAAAAAGATAATAATTTGATATAATATAAAAAGTTTGTAACAAAAGGATAAAATAAAAGTAATAGAGGAATTATATGATGGATAAAAAGAAATTTGAGAATTATAAGAAAATTGTCCGATTTATAACATCGGCGGTAGTTGTTCTTTTTCTGACTTTAGTATTTATATTATTTTGGAAAGAAAATTATAATGATGGAATTGTTTTTCCATTTTATTACAAAGGATATTGGCTTGTGGGAGCTTTCTATGCTTTTTTCTTTGTTGTATTTTCATATATATATGGCGGAATGAGTTATGGATATTTAAAAAATACAAATCTTATTTTTTCACAAATTTTATCTATGCTATGTGCTAATGTGGCGATATATTTGCAAACAGTATTGCTGTCAGCTAGATTTGTATCAGTTGTTCCGATGTTTGAAATAGGAATAATACAGTCAGTTGTTATTATCATTACAGCTACTTTGTTTAGTTCATTATTTAAAAAAATGTTTCCGCCACATAAGATTACTGTGCTGTATCAAGAATATGATCCGACAGAATTGCTGCATAAGGTAAAAAAGCGTGGAGACAGGTATCGAATAACAGGTATTTTTAAAGTTGGTGAAACATGGAAGGAAGTAGAAAAAATCATAGATGATAGTGAAGCAATTTTAGTGTATGATATTCACTCTGAACTTAGAAATAAGATTTTGAAATACTGCTATGAAAAAGGGATTCGTTTATATACAACACCAAAAATTTCTGATATTTTAGTGAGAAGTTCAGAGTGTATTCATTTATTTGATACTCCTTTGTTATTGATGCGAAATCAAGGGCTTACATTTGAACAGCGTGTAGTAAAAAGAATTTTAGATATTGCTCTTTCTTTGATAGTTGTTATTGTGACTGCACCAATTATGCTGTTAATTGCAATTGCAATTAAATTGCAAGATGGGGGACCAGTGTTTTTTAAACAGAAAAGATGTACTCAAGAGGGTAGAGTGTTCGAAATTCATAAGTTTCGTAGTATGATTGTGGATGCAGAAAAAGAAGGTGTTTCCATTCCGGCTACAGATAAAGATCCGAGAATTACTCCAATAGGTCATTTTATAAGGGCTACAAGGTTAGATGAATTACCACAAGTGTTTGATATATTGAGTGGAAATATGAGTATTGTAGGACCAAGACCGGAGAGAATAGAGCATGTAGAAAAATATACAAAAGAAATCCCTGAATTTTCCTATAGATTAAAGGTTAAGGGAGGTTTAACAGGGTATGCTCAAATATATGGTAAATATAATACAACACCATACGATAAATTGAAATTAGATTTAATGTATATACAAAATTATTCAATATTATTGGATATAAAAATGATTTTGATGACAATTAAAATTATTTTTATGAAAGAGAGTACGGAAGGCTTTAAAGATTCTGATGAAGAGAGGTAAATATGAAGAAAATTATAGTACCAACAGGATATATGGGTTCTGGTTCATCGGCTATTACAGATTTTATTTCTGAGATAGAGGGATATGATGCAGATAAAGGTACTTTTGAATATGTTTTTTTACATTGTCCTAATGGAGTGTTTGATTTAGAGGATAAATTATTAAAAGGTAATAATGCAGTACGCAGTGATGAGGCGCTTCATAGCTTTAAAAAAACAATGAAGCAATTATATAATAAAAAATATTGGTGGGTAGGGCATTACAGTGAGAATATGAGCCCGAGATTTATGCAATATACAGAAGAATATATTGCTTCACTTATTCAATATAAACCAGATTTTTACTGGTATTATCAGGAAAATGCGGATTGGAAGATGATTTTTAAACTTGTTTTAAAAAAAGTGATGTCTCTAATAAGTCTAGGAAAGATAAAAATGAAAAAACCATTGATATATGACGAAATGGTGTTATCTTATGTGGGAGAAAGAGAGTTTTACGAGAAAACAAAAGAGTATTTAAAGAAATTATGGATAGATATGGGGATTGAAGAGAGTAATATTATTTTAGATCAACTATTATTACCATTTAATTTATTTAGATTCCCTAACTATTTCGATAAAGATTCTGCGGAAGTTTTTGTTGTGGATAGAGATCCTCGAGATGTATTTATTATTAATAAATATATTTGGTCTAAACGGAATGAGCCAGTTCCATATCCGACAGATGTAGAGGAATTTTGTAAGTGTTATAAAGCACTTCGAGGGATGGAACAATTTATAGAAAATGAAAATATTCATAGGGTGCATTTTGAGGATTTGATTTATTGTTATCCGGAAACATCACAAAAAATATTGAGGATTTTGAAAGCTGAAAGTCACAATGCTAGAAGTAAATTCGTGCCGGAAAAATCAATAGAAAACACACAGCTTTTTCTGGCAGATAGTAGGTATAAGGAAGAAGCGAACTATATAGAAGAACATTTAAAAGATTATTTGTATGAATTTCCATATGAGCGGATTCCCAATAGTTCAAAAACTTTTTGAAATAATGTGAAGTAAAATGAAAGGCTGAAAAATGGAAAAAATATATATTACATCTTTGCATTTAATGCACGGAGGAGTGGAGATGGCTATTTCTCTTTTGGGAAATGCACTAGTCAAGAGAGGATATGATGTCGAAATATTATGTACATATAATTTAGGAGAGCCGGCTTACAAATTGGAGCCAGCAATTAAAATTAGATATCTGACGGATGTAAAACCGAATAGGGAGGCGTTTTTAGAAGCGAAAAGAAAAAAGCAAATTTTGAGGCTTTTATCAGAGGGAATCTATGCGGCAAAGACATTATACTTAAAAAAGAAGAGTATGAAACGATGCTTTGAGCAGATTCGAGAAGGAATTATCATATCTACGAGACATGAACATTCAATATTGTTATCACGCTATGGTAATGAGGATGTATACAAAATTGCACAACTTCATCATGATCATCAATTCAAAGAGAAGTACATTGTAGGATTTCAAAAAAAATATTCAAATATAGATCGGTTTGTATTGTTGACGGATGATCTTTGCAGAGAAGTGAAAGATATGATGATGGGATACAATGATAAAACGCAATGTGTGGTGATTCCGAACTTTATTCCGAAAATAGTAGAGAAAAGTAATGTGATTGAGCGAGGAAATACAGTAATTACTGTTGGTCGTCTGCATCCGGTAAAGGGGTTTGAACGCCTTATAGATATGTGGAGAAGTGTGGCGATAGAACATGAAGATTGGAAACTGAAAATAATAGGGGGTGGAGAGCAGGAAGAAGAGTTAAGAGATTTGGTTCGGAAAAACCAATTAGAAGAAGTAGTTGAAATCACAGGTGCACTTGACCATGGGGCTGTGTTGGGAGAAATGAAAAAAGCATCTTTTTATATTATGACTTCTTATACAGAAGCATTTCCATTTGTTTTATTAGAAGCAATGCAGTCTGGTCTTCCTGTTGTGGCATTTGATGTAAGAGTGGGTCCAAGAGCAATTGTCGAAAGTGGTAAAGATGGATATCTTGTGCCAGATGGAAATAAAGAACAATTTATAGAAATGGTTAAGCTTTTGATAGAGAATGAGGAACTTAGAGTTAGCTTAGCAGAGAAAGCAATCGATAAAGCTGGAAAATTTACAGAAGAAAAAGTTATATCCAAATGGTTGGAATTGTTTGATAGAAAATAAAGGGGTTAGAGATGTTATTAAGTGTTATTGTCCCTGTATATAATACAGAGAAGTATTTAAGAGAATGCCTGAATAGTATTGTAGAGCAGACATGTAATTCGATAGAAATTATACTAATAAATGATGGATCAACAGATGGTTCTGGAATGATTATGCAAGAATATAAGCGGAAGTATCCAGATTTGATTAGGGTGATTAATCAAGAAAATCATGGAATAGGATATACAAGGAATAAGGGGGTTGAGCTTGCAAATGGAAAATATATAACTTTCATAGATAGTGATGATACTATTGAAAATGATTATTGTGAAAAAATGTGTGAAAAAGCGGAATCAGAAAGCTTGGATATGGTTGTTTGTGATTTTTATGAAATGGATGAGAAAACACATGAAAAGAAATGCATTGAATTACTTCACTTTGAAAAAACAGATATAAAACATGCACCGGAGCTTATATTTGAAATTAATAGTAGTCCGTGGAATAAGGTTTACAGAACGGAATTAGTGAAAGAAAGTGGAGTGAGATTTCCGGAAGAATTAAAATATGAGGATGCAGTCTACTTGTTGAAATTTATGGGAATATGTAATGCGATAGGAAAGGTAGATAAACCATTAGTGAACTACTTGATTCGATCGGGTAGCCAAACAACAAGTATGAATAAGAATGTGTTTGATATATTTCGGGTACTAGAGGAAGTCTGTTCCTTTTATGCGAATCTTAGTTATTATGATACTGTTAAAGTATATTTGGAATGGTTTTGTATCAATAGAATTACTGTCTATAATATACAGCAAATTTATCAAACGAGAAAAGATGATGCAATGAAATTTATTGAATCGGGATTTTCCTATCTTTCAAAGAGATGGCCAGAGTGGAAAAAAAATAGGTTGTATATCCAGAATAATAATTTATTGAAACGGATATTGAAGGGGAATAAAGTTGTCGCTAAGATATTTGTAAAGGTTGTTGGAAAGGGCAAGTAGAGTAAGAATGAAAAAAATTTTGTTTATTATATATACGCACTCTTTGGGTGGCGGAGCTGAAAAAATTTTGACAACGATTGTAAATAATTTAAATCAGAAAAAATATGAAATAAGTGTATTAGAATATGCTTATTATGGAGTGAAAGAAGAAAAATTACGTACAGGAATCAAAAAGTGTAATCCAATTGTATCTATGAAAAAAGATGGGAAAATAAAACGTCTCTTTAAAAATGGGCAAGTGTTTTCTTATTCGGGATTCTTGCGTAGTAGGAAGGAAAAGTATGATTTGGAGATTTCTTTTAATTATATGATTCCTACATTTCTCTTGTCGAAAAAGACACCATCAATTGCTTGGATGCATGGAGATGTATATGATTTACAAGATAAAAAATACTATAAATGGTTACAGAAAAAAAGTTTGCAAAATGTAGATAAAATAGTTGCAATTTCACAAAATACAAAGCAGTCTATCTTAGATGTGTTTCCAGAAGTCGAAAATAAATTAGAAGTTATTTATAATGGGTTTGATATAGAAGAAATAAGGAAAGATAGTGAGGAAATGTGTGATATCACTCTTTGTAATCCGAGCATTTTATATGTGGGCAGATTAGAAGAGGGAAAAAATCCATTGATTTTGCTTGACGTAGTAAGAAAACTTAAAGAAGAAAATAAAACAATTTTTTTATATTACTTAGGGCAAGGGGAGAAAGATAAAGAGATAGTTGAAAAAGCTGAGAGATTGCAGATTCAAGATCAGGTTTTCTTATTGGGATATTTTATTAATCCATATCCAATTATGAAACAGTGTAGTGCTCTTTGTATGATGTCAAAAAGTGAAGGGTTTCCGACCGTTTTTGCAGAGGGAATGGCATTAGAAGTACCGTTTATTAGTACGCCGGTAGGAGGTGTTCAAGAATTATCAAATGAAGGAAAATGCGGAAGGATCGTCAATACGGTAGAGGACTGTGTAGAAGCGATAAAACAGATAGTATTTAATAGTAACAATAATAAAATAATGAAAGAAAAGTGCATAGAATATGTTCCACGTTTTGACTTAAAGACACAGATTAGGAAAATAGAGAATCTGATTGATGAATTGATTTAGGAGATTAATAAAATATGAAAGCATATTTTGATAAATTATATACAGGGAAATATCAAGAATTTATTGTTAAACTTGAAAAGAGTATAAAAGAAGAGGAAAAAAAGTTTATTATAACAGCAAATCCAGAAACATTTATGATGGGAAGAAAACATCCCATATTTGATGAGGTTTTGAAAAAACCATATATAACGATTGTGCCAGATGGTATTGGTATTGTAAAAGCAGCCAATATACTTGGAATGAGATTAGAGTCTAGGATTACAGGTGTTGAAATTTGTGAAGAGCTTTTCTCTATATTAAATAGAGAGAAAAGAAGTTTGTATTTATTTGGAGCCAAAAAGGAAGTTCTAGAAACATTATGTAAAGTAATTACTGAAAAATATCAAGATATAAAATTACTGGGATGTTCAGATGGATATATTGATGATAAAGATAAAGTGATGGAGGAGGCTGCTCTTGCTAAACCAGACGTGTTATTGGTGGCACTTGGAATTCCGAACCAAGAGGTATTGATAGATAAATATTACGATGAATTTGAAAAAGGAATACTTATCGGTGTGGGTGGAAGCTTTGATGTATTAAGTGGAATAAAGAAAAGGGCTCCTAAAATTTTTATTAAATGCAATTTGGAGTGGCTTTATCGCATTTTTAAAGAACCGAAAAGAATAAAAAGGTTTTATATAAGTAATGTGAAATTTATAAAAGAAGTATATGCGTTGAAGAAAGGGAAGCATTATGAAAATTAAAGTAATGACAGTTTTTGGAACAAGACCAGAAACGATAAAAATGGCACCATTAGTAAAGGAACTTCAAAATAGATCTGAGATAGAGACAATCATTTGTGTAACTGCTCAGCATAGACAAATGTTAGATCAAGTGCTTGATATTTTTCAAATTATTCCAGATTATGACCTAAATATTATGCAGAAGGGACAGACGCTGTCGGATATTACCGCAAAAGTTTTGAAAGGAATAGAAGAAGTTATTCAAAAAGAGAACCCTGATATTGTTTTGGTTCATGGAGATACTTCGACTACATTTGCTGGAGCACTTGCTGCTTTTTATAATGAGACAGACGTTGGACATGTGGAAGCAGGGCTGAGGACGTATAATAAATATTCGCCATTTCCAGAGGAATTGAATAGACAATTCGTAGGAAATATTGCAGATATTCATTTTGCACCTACGGAAATGAGTAGAGAAAATCTGCTGAATGAGGGAAAAAAAGAAGAAAATATTATTGTGACAGGAAATACGGCAATTGATGCATTGCAGACAACGGTACGAGATGATTATACAAATGATACTGTCGAGTGGTCAGCAGGCGAACGATTGATTGTACTTACAGCCCATAGAAGAGAGAACTTAGGAGAACCAATGCGTCATATGTTCCGAGCAATTCGTCGTATTGTGGAAGAGTATGAAGACGTGAAAGTGGTTTATCCAGTGCACCTTAATCCAGCGGTGGTTCAAGTGGCAGAAGATGTGCTTGGAGGGTGTGATAAAGTGCGTTTGATTGAGCCATTGGATGTGATTGATTTTCATAATATGTTGAATAAGTCATATTTGATTTTGACGGATAGTGGCGGAATTCAAGAAGAAGCGCCATCTCTTGGAAAGCCAGTAATCGTACTACGGGATACGACTGAACGCCCAGAAGGAGTTCAAGCTGGCACACTGAAACTTGCAGGCACAAATGAAGAAGTATTATATAATATGATTAAAGAATTACTTGATGATAAGAATGAGTATAATAGAATGAGCCAAGCATCGAATCCGTATGGAGACGGTAAAGCAAGTAAACGAATTGTAGATGAAATTATTAGGAGATATACAAATAAGTAAATTATGAAAAAATCAATTACAGAAAATTTTATATATAATATTTTGTATCAGATTCTTGTTACAGCACTTCCGATTTTGACAACCCCATATACTGCTCGAGTATTAGGTCTTCATGCTAATGGGATTCATTCATATACGGAAGGGATTGTTACGTATTTTATGTTAATTGGTGCACTTGGGACGGCTATGTACGGTACAAGAAAAATTGCATATGAACGAGATAATCCAAAGAAAATGACACAGGTGACATGGGAAATTATCTTCCTTCGTTTCCTTTTGTTAGGTGCGACATTGACAGTGTATATAGGTGCTTTGTGTATTAATAATGAATATGCTTATTTATATAGAATACAGAGTATTAATATTATGGCGACAGCTATTGATTTATCATGGTTTTACCAGGGAGTTGAAGATTTCAAAAAAATTACAATTCGAAATATGTTGGTGAAAGCCATATATGTGATTAGCCTTTTTTTGTTTATACGAACACCAGAAGATTTGCCATTATATATTTTGCTGATTGTAGGAAGTGCATTTGTTGGAAATGGAATTATGTGGTTCTATCTAAAAGAGTATACAATAAAAGGTTCTGTGAGGCGACCAGTGAGGATGCTTTCTCATCTGAAGGGGAGTATTACTTTATTTATTCCACAGATTATGAATTATGTGTATGCTTTATTGGATCGTTCTATGCTGAAGTGGATAACGAATGATACTGATAATGTTGGAATATATGATCAAGCACAAAGATTAATAAGAGCAGTAACAGCTGTTTTACAGTCAATAGGTTATGTTATGTTGTCGAGGATTTCAAATCTTCAAGCATCAAATAACAAAGAGGAAATTAGATATTATATTAGAAAATCATCAAATTTCACTTTGTTTTTGGCGTTTCCAATTATGTTTGGTCTAATGGGGACGGCAAAAGATTTTATTCCGTTGTTTTTAGGTAAAGAATATATGGAAGTGATTCCAGTATTACAATTATTGTGTCCACTTGTTTTTACAATGTCAATGAATAGTGTCCTAGGGATACAACTTCTAATTCCTCTTGGAAGGGAAAAAGAGTATGCAATTGCTACAACGGCGGGAGCTATGATAAATGTGGCTGTAAACATCATTGTGATTCCACAAATAGGTGTACTTGGTGCATGTGTGTCATCACTAGCAGCAGAATGTGTCGTTTTTATGATAGCTTTTGTTAAATCTAAAGACTACTTGGATATAAAGGGCATTTTGAAAGATAATGTAATACCATTAATTAGCTCGATTACTATGCTTTTTGTTGTATTGCAATTTCAACGCATAAATATGAATGTCACGGCACGTCTGTTCATGGAAGTTTTAATAGGAGGGACGTTTTATTTTGTTTGCATGCTGATAAGTAAAAATGAGATGATGAACCTAATTATATGTAAACTTATGAAAAAGTATTAAGAAAATAACGAGGAGTAAGTATGTTAGAAAAGTTGTATAAAAAAGATGCTTTGATGAAACAGTTTGCACTGTTAGTCTTTCTTCAACCATTTATTGATATATATAGATTATTTGTGGGAAATACAGTAGAAGTTGCAGGGGTTTCTCTTGTTGAATTGATTAATATTATTTTAATTATTTATTTGGCAATCTTATTTATTTTAAATCAAAGGAAGTGGAAGACTTTCGTTCCGGCTATTTTGTATTCGATTATTCTCATAATATATCTTTTGCTTCATTCTTATAATATGCTCCAGTTTGACACGAATATTATAACAGGAACTTCTATTAATGTAATTGTGGAAGCCTATGTTATCATCAGGGCGTATGTGTTTCCGATTATGGTATTATATATGTTGTTGTACATGAGGACGAGTGAAGAATGCTTTTTGAAAACAATAGTAGGAGTAAGCTGCTTTATTAGTTGTGTTATTGTTGTGACAAATCTTTTGAAAGTGTCTTATATTTCTTATGCAAGTAATCTTGAAAAAAATGAAATGATACATCAGAATATCATTGAGTGGTTTACTAAAAATCCACCGATGGATTTAAATTTAATCACTTCAAAAGGTTGGTTTTATTCTGGGAATCAGATTGGATTGATTCTTTTAATGTTATTTCCAATTGTGATTTATTATGCTATAAAAAATAACAGGAAAAGAACGTATCTTTTAATTGTGATACAGGTGGTGGCAATGATTATGGTTGCTACAAAAACGGCAGCACTTGGTTCAATCGTAGTAATGGTAATTATGATTGGATTATTGATTCTGTTTGGTATATTATACAAAAAATGGAAAGAGTATTTGAAAAAAGCTTTTGTTATTGCGATAATTTTGTGTTGTAGTATTCTTTTGGTACAAGTCTCACCTGTAAAGAAAATGATAGGGCTACAGGAATTGAGTTATATTTCTGGGCAAGAAGAAGAATTGAAGAGTGAATTAGAAGATTTTTCTTCAGGAGAATTAGATACTGATGAATTCTCAAAGTTTATGTATAAGTATTATTATATATATGGCATACAGGAAGAGTATGTGAAATTATTTCCTGTAGAAAAATATCCAGAATTTTGGTTGAGTGTAATCAGTGATGAAAATAAAAGTCAAGCTAACTTTAGGAAATTTAAAAAGAGAATTTATACAGAAGTAGAGAAGGAAAACGCAAACCCAAAAGATGAATATTTAGGAATCGGATATACAACTAATTTCCCATATTTAGAAAAAGATATAATAGCGCAAAATGTTTGGTTTGGAAAAATTGGTACAATATTATTAATTGGACCATTCCTTATAATATTTATTATTGCTTCAGTTAAAATTTTGTTGAACATGAAAAAGAAATTTAATATGTTTAATTGTATTTTAGGGTTAAGTATATGTGGGGGCTTGGGTGCAAGTTTGCTAGCAGGACATTTGTTTGGATATTTCTTTCCGATACTTATTTTTGCGTATATAGTTGCACAGTTATTTCAAGAAGTAGGAACAGACAATAAAGATGTTAAAGAGAACAAGTAAAGAAATTAAACGGTATTTGTTTTTGGGGATACTAACAACGGTCATTAACTATTCTATTTCGCAGTAGAGATTTATTTTTTAGGAGAAAACAAGGATTTACAAGTTAATGTTGTAGCTTTTATATGTGCAACAATGTTTGCTTTTGTCATTAATAAAATATTTGTATTTGAGAAAAAATAAACGCTGTATTCAAATTATAGAAGAATTTGGGGAATTTGTTCTTGCAAGACTGTTTTCCATGGTGTTTAAGCAGATTAGATTATATGGTTGTATTGAATATTTAAGGGTGTCAGAGTATAATCTGTTTGGAATTACAGGTCTTGGTGATCGCCAAAATTGTGTTGTCGTTTGTGGCTGTTTGTTAAATTATATTGCAAGGAAATGGATTGTTTTCACTTCGAAGGAGTATTGAAAATGAGAGTGCTTATGATTGTTCCAGCATATAATGAGGAGAAAAATATCGAAAATGTCGTAGAAACAATAAAATTGTATGCTACGCAGAATAGTCAATATGATATAGATTATATTGTGATTAATGATGATTCTTCAGATAGAACAAAGGAAATATGTGCGGAGAAAAAAATTAAATGTATTAATTTGATTCAAATCTAGGTAATTGAAAGTGGAACTGAAAGAACGAAGAGAGGAGAGTATATGCTATTTAATTCTTATATATTTGTATTCGTGTTTTTCCCTATTGTTTTATTGGGGTATTATATACTTAATAAATATGGAAAGTATCGTCTAGGCGAAGTGTTTTTATTATTTATGTCATTGATATTTTATGGTACATTTGAAATTACAAGTATATTAATTCTTGGTATAAGTATTCTGGTAAACTATGGTATAAGTATTGTAATCCGGAAAGGGAAGCGGAAAGATGTTCTTATAGCAGGAATATTTTTTAACATTATTATTTTGGGAGCATTTAAATATACAAATTTTTTATTTTCTAATGTAAATAATTTATTAAATTTGAATATTTCTACAATTGTAAATACCGACCAGACAGAGCACACTGCACGGCGTTTTAGTGCATGGCTTCCGCCGATACAGTGCACGCTTTCCGGTCATCAGTGCATGCTGATTATTCAGGTATAGATATTCCGGCTTCTGTTAACAGAGCCTCAAGTAGTTTTACCCGGTCCATCAGATAACTGATTTCTCTCCAATTGGAAGAACACAGTTCCTCTGCCTCCTGTAATGCAACACTTGCGATCTGGTAATCATCCCAAATATAACACTTGTTGCGTGAACTGAAGGGACATTCTTTCATAATGAAATGCCTCCTTCCGTTTTATTTTTCAAGCCATGACGTTTTCTCATTGATACTTTTCCTTCAATGAGAACATCATACGCATTGTTTGTAATGCGGTCTATGATTGCCTCCGCTATAGGACTTCCTTCGTCGTACTCTGGATCAATGCGACCATACCATTCTTCATCATTGTACTGTGTACACAGAATCATGGAACCTTTTGGACTGTTGACTCTTTTTTCAATGATTTCAAGAAGATCATATCGTTCCTGGGTAGACAGTTTTCGAATCAACCATTCATCAATGATGAGAAGTTCTGTCTTACAGTAAGCGTTGATTACCTTTCGGTAAGTGCCATCCTGTTTGGAGAGTGACAACTCATCTAACAGTTCAGGCATTCTGATATATCTTACTGTTTTGAATTTACGGCACGCTGCATTACCCAAGGCGCATGCGATGTATGTTTTGCCGGAACCAGTGGCTCCTTTTAAGATGATATGGTGCCCTTCATTAATGTATTGGCAGGTAGAGAACCGAAGCATCTGTGCTTTATCAATCTTACGATCAGGAAGGTATTCGATATCTTCAATACATGCTGATGAGACAGAGAAAGTAGCTCTCTTGATAAGATTTTTTAACTTGTTTGCCTGACGCCTGTTCCATTCTGCGTCGACCAGAAGTCCAAGGCGTTCTTCGAATCCTAATAGATTATAAGATTTCGAATCGTTTATCTGACTCTGAAATTCATCGGCCATGGCACTGCAGTTCAATGCCCTCAGTTTCTCATAGGTAGATGCATTAATCATTCTGCTTCACCTCCGTTTCTGTATGCCGAAATGCCACGGGTAATACCATTGCTTCTTTTACGACATGTTTGACCAGAGGATGCTGAATCAGATATTAACTTATCCTGTCCGTTTTTAAGGATTGTAATGATACTCCTTAATGATGGCTGCACCGTAATAGTCAGAAGCTTTTCACAAGCTCTTTCAATTCGACTGTCACCATATTTTTCAGCAGCCTTCATTAATCCAACACAATACTTGTACCCCTGTTCCGGTTCTTTTTCGGAATAGAGGAAGTGATTTACAGTTTTTAATGTATGCGCTCCAATGCCTTCAGCCCAGTGAACAAACTCTTCCGGATTGTAGGAAAGATACTTCTGATGATTGAGCGGCATATGTTCCCTGATACAAATGGGATCCCTTTGAGGAGTAGTCCTCCTCACATGAGAAGCAACACGCCCACCATGACAGAAAACCTCTACTATAGCACTGGTTAAGCGAATATCCACCTGTTCTCCAATTAAATCAAATGGAACAGAGTATTTATTGATTCCATCACTTATGAGATAATCGTTATGAACCTTTGCAGTGGACCAGACTGCTGGTTCATAAGGGGCTTTGGGAAGCGGCAGCATAAATTCTCTTTCTTCATTTTTGAAAGCAGAACGTCGGTTTCCAAGTCTCTTTTTAAATGGGCGGAGATTGAGTTCCTCCAGTTTCTCAGAAACTGCCGTTTTTGCTTCTTCAATAGAAAAGAAATGATAATTACGTAATGCTGCCAAAATCCATGTGGTTGCATACTTAACAGAGCCTTCTGCATTCGGTTTATCGTCCGGGTGCTTCACTCTGGCCGGTACGATTGCAGTATTATAATGGTCTGCCATTTCCTTGTAGGCTCTTGGAATCAAAGTGTCATAACGGGTATTTTTGGTAACACCGGCTTTGAGATTATCCGGGATTAATAAGCGTGTGGACCCACCAAAGTATGTATAGGCATGTATATGGCAGTTGATGAAGGTATCTGATTTCATGTTTGGACAAAGTTCTGCGTATACATATAGGCTACAGGGAAGCACAGCTACAAACAGATAGGCAGGTGATATTTCGCCTGTAATCTCATCGTAAATATCGATGGTGCCACCGGCCCAGTCCACCTCCATTTCATCACCGGGTTTATGCTGGATACGCATTGTTGCTTTGGTAATACGAGCCCACTTACGATAGTTATCATTGAACTGCGTGCTCATATATGGCTTTTTGCCGGCAGCGCTGGCTTCCAGACAGTATTCTGTCCAAAGTAGTGTAAGGGTAACGCCTTTCTTGGCGAGTTCCCTGTGAATCTTCGGATAATCGGGCATAAGTCGTTCCTCATTATCCTTATTCCGTCCTGGATAAAACAACTTTTCCAGAGACTGATTGGTGACATCGTCATCTAACGGCCAGCAAACATGAAGATTTCCGGCTAGTGTCAGAACTTCAGAAACAGTATTTCTGGAACTGTGTACACTGGATGCAATGTCTTTCTTGGTGTATCCGAGGTTATCAAGCCTCAGAATCTCTCGATAATCAACCATAGTTATCGAACCTCCTATAAATAATAGTCACACGCATGTGTGCCATCTTCATTATAGGACTAATCCATGTACGTGCACTATGCAGCGGAAAGCGTGCACTGAAACACCGGAAAGCATGCACTCGATGACCGTGCAGTATGCACTAATTCATCGGTATTTACACCATTCCCACACTATGCAATAATTACTCTTCCAACCAGCGTTCTAATGCTTTCTAACCCCACTTCTATAAATACACCTGCAAATAACACTGCAAATGTCACTCCATACAAACACATCAAAAACAGCACCTGCCTCCAATCGTGATAACAAATCAGTGTTCCAATAATTAATGCACCTAATCCAAGTACTACAAATCCTCTTGCAAAGCTGTAAATAGAAACCACTGCTTTAACAAAGATCCAGGCAATTGCAACCAGAATCCACACTGGTATTAACATCATCTTTCCTACCAATCTCAATAAAAACATAACATCCTCCTTTCTCAGTGATTCACTGCAAACTGCGGCATATCATGATTCACCTCTGCCTGATAATATCCATTCATCGTTGACGGAGCATTGAACAGTGCTGCCAACAAATATTTCTTGATGTTCTGCACCTTGGTCGTATTCTTATTCAGGCATTCCAACACATATTCGATGTGAGAATAGTTCAGCTTAAGCAACTTGGACTTTACCAACGCTGCCGGATATCTTTCACTGGCAACCAGTATGCTGTTGCTCTCAGATACAACAACTTCAAGAATCAGCTGAACAATACCATTGATCATATCCACATCATACTTGTGAGTTATCAGCAAATTATCATAGTTGATATTTTCCTTAATCAGATTTTCATAAGCGCTTACTCGTTCCATCGGATATTCATCTAATCTCATCGGATCTTCTATCTCCGCAGATACGATATGATTCGATTCAGTATTACTCATATTAGTCTGATTATTATTAATATAATTCTTTAGAGGTCCCATTTTCTGTACCTCTAGAGGTATCGATTTTCGCACCTCAGAAGTCACCATTTCGACACCTCTGAGGTCACGAATTCGCACCTCAGAAGTATCGATTTCAGCACTTCTTGTTCCAGATTGTTTTGTATCATAAGTTCCCATTTCGACACTTCTGGAATAATCTCTCTGAATGAGGAAGTTCTTGATGTACAAAACATTTGGAAGCCCAAAACCTCTTTTTTTCTTTTCTACCAGGCCAAACTTCTCAAGTTCAGCCAGGTAATCCATTGCTTTACGCTTGGAGAATCCCAGATCCTCCTGTATTTCTGATATCTGATAGATAATAAATACACGATTCTTTTCATCAAACCAGCCATTTCTCATAGAAATGCTCATACGGTCAAGGAACACACTAAAAAGCACCTTGACCTGCAATGATAATGATGCGAACACTTCATCAGTAAGCATAGCTCGTGGTATTCGTATGAAACTGAATTGCTCCGCCTGCGATCCATAGTAATAATCAAATTTCACCTTTGCCACCTCCGTTCTTCCATTGATCCAGAAGTGCGAAAATGACACTTCTCATCTCATCTATTGAATATTCTTTCGGGAAGTACTCACGAAGTTTCTTATCTGGAATAGTGAATTTACCGGAAGGTTTCTTTCCGGGCTGGGTATCATTCAAGATCATAATCATCTTCATCTGAGTCATCGGACCGGTAGCAATCGCTTCTCTAAGTGCAGCTATCTGATTTGCTTTAACCGGACCATTATCATGAATATATTCATTCAGCCAGCTTTGAATTTCCTTATCAATATAAGAAACATCAACCGCAACAGTGAAGTTCAATCTCTTGGCATCCACCAAATCAAGAAGATCTGGAATTAATTCTGTAAGACGAATATATCTTTTAACCTGCCGACTACTATCACCTGTCTCATCACTAATTACATCGACTGTCAACTTCGGGCCATTTTGGCCCAAAGTTAAATCGTTGCGCTTTCCCTGACTTTTCATAGCATCCATCTTCATTTTATAAGCCCATGCCTTCTCACTAGGAAGCAGCTCCTCCCTCTGAATATTAGCATCAACCATAGCGATTGTTGCTTCATCATCTGTCATTTCTCTAATAATAGAAGGAATAGCAGTGAGTCCGGCCCGCTTAGCAGCATGTAATCTGCGATGTCCGGATATCATTTCATACAGATCATTTCCACAAGGACGAATCAAAACCGGTGATAAGACTCCATTAGCTTTAATACTTTCCACCAATTCCAGCATCTTATCATCATCCACTACTTTGAACGGATGTCCCTGGAAACTACAGATCTTATAAATCTCAATATCCATTGCAGACTCTTCATTTACTACACCAAGTAATTCTTCTACAGTTTTAATCTGAACCATTTCTCCCGGTCTAAGCTTCTTCATCGTAAAGGACCTCCTTTGTTAATTCTCTATATGCATCTGATACCTTGCAGTTATTTGCGTGTGTATATACGCTGATTCCCACAGCGCTGGACTCTGCAGCCTTAATAGAAATAGGAATCACACTTTCATACACCGGAAGGATCCCTTCATAAGTCTTTCTCACGCTATCCATAATGTCTTTGGCATAATTTGTTCTCTTATCTACCATAGTAAGAACAATGCCTCCGATGCGAAGCTTCTTATTAAGACGTTTCTTTACCATTGAGATTGTACGGATCAATTGCTGAAGGCCGAGTACCGGAAGGTAAGCTGCCTGAACCGGAATCAGAACCAGATCAGATGATACCAAAGCATTGATGGTCATTGTTCCAAGAGAAGGCATGCAGTCAATAATAATATAGTCATACTGTTCTCTCTGTACTTCCACATATTCCTTCATAATCATTTCACGGCTCATCACATTTGCCATAGTAAGCTCCATTACTGATAATTCGATGTTTCCAGGAAGAATATCTACACCTTCCTCGTGATGAAGAATTCCATCGACAGTGTCGAATGTTTCCTCATGCATGATCTTTGTCATAATTGTAGCCAATGTTACATTGATTTCATCCGGCTGACCGAATCCGAGACTGGCAGTCAGACTTCCCTGTGGATCTGCATCAATCAGAAGCACTTTCTTTCCTTCCTTTGCCAGACCT
>OIZU01000444.1_pt1 | contig 34341 bp, 37 predicted proteins | sample 1588661 | NCBI WGS metagenome assembly OIZU01 (sample SAMN03283257) | human gut metagenome | biome: human-associated habitat; material: feces | host: Homo sapiens | place: USA | collected 2013 | reverse complement strand
AGCACGTAGCAATCTGGTATCAAAGGGGTCAAAATACCTTTTGACCCCAACATCACATCATTACATAACGTAAAAAAGAGTATGGATGGCAGGATAAAATTGAGAGGATAAAGGGATGAACAAACAGGACCAAATGACAATGCAGGAAGCGGAAAGAAAGATGGAATCTTTGAGGGAAGTGTTTCAGGTTGTCAGACTGGTAGACGGGAAAATGCTGATGGATCGGGAAAAACGGATAAATGCAGGAGATTTATCTGAAACGTGTCAGTGTTACACTTTCTGGAAAAAAGACAAGGAATGCGAGAACTGCAGCTCTCTTCTGGCACTGAAAGAACAGACGCAGAAGATAAAATTTGAATTTCTGGATTTGCAGGTATTTCAGGTGATCTCGCGTTATGTTGAGATTGATGGCAGACCTTATGTTATGGAAATGATTCAGAATCTTGATGAGAGTATTCAGATTGATCAGGAGGAGTATGAGAGGCTGATCAGTAAACTGTCAGGATATAATGAAAAGTTATATACGGATGTACTGACCGGGATATATAATCGGCGTTTTTTTGAAGAAAAGATCAAGAACATGGAGGATGAAGCCGGAATTGCAGTGATCGATCTGGATGATTTTAAGCTCCATAACGATACTTATGGACATAGTGCGAGAGATGCGGCACTTATAACGACGGCGAACATTATCAAAAAATATATCCGGAAGACGGATATTCTGATCCGGTATGGTGGAGATGAATTTTTACTGATCCTGCCTTCGATCAAGAAGCATATTTTTGAGGACAAGCTGAAACTGATCCAGGAAAAGATCCACGATGCGGTTGTGCCGAATTATGAGAAAATGCAGCTTTCGGTCAGCATCGGCGGAGCTATATTCCGCGAAGGCAATATTGAAGATGCTGTTGCCAGTGCTGACAGACAGATGTATATAGCTAAAAATTATAAAAATATGGTTGTCACAGAATGGGATGAAAATGGAAAGAAAAAGGAAGAAAATTCTGCATCAGAAAAACTGAAACAGCAGATCCTTATCGTGGATGATTCGGAAATAAACCGCGAGATTCTGAAAGAGATCCTGAAAGAGGACTACCGGATCCTGGAGGCGGCTAATGGAGAAGAATGTCTGGAACAACTGGAACGGTATGGAACAGGGATTTCTCTGGTGCTGCTCGATATCGTGATGCCGGAAATGGATGGATTTGAAGTCCTTGCTGCAATGAACCAGAATCATTGGATTGAAGATATTCCGGTAATCATGATTTCCAGTGAAGATTCAGATAGCTATATCAGACGGGCATATGAGATGGGCGTCTCAGATTACATCAGCCGCCCGTTTGATGCGAAAATTGTATATCAACGTGTCCTGAACATGATCAAGCTATATGCAAAACAGAGGAGACTGATCCGTCTGGTGACCAGGCAGATTTACGAAAAAGAGAGAAATAACCGGATGCTGATCGGTATCCTGAGCCAGATTGTTGAGTTCAGAAACGGAGAAAGTGGTCGTCATGTGATCCATATCAATCTGATCACACAGCTTTTACTGGAACAACTGGTGAAGAAGACAGGAAAATATCAGCTCTCATGGGAAGAAAGATTATTGATTGCAACAGCATCGGCTTTGCATGATATCGGAAAGGTTGGAATTGACGAGAAAATTCTGAACAAACCGGGAAAGCTTACCAAAGAGGAATTTGAGATTATGAAGACACATACCTTGATCGGTGCACAAATGCTGGATAATCTGGATATGTACCGGAATGAAAAGCTGCTCAAGCTTGCATATGAGATTTGCCGCTGGCATCATGAAAGATATGATGGAAAGGGATATCCGGACGGACTTGTCGGAGAAGAAATTCCGATTTCGGCACAAGTAGTATCGCTGGCGGATGTGTATGACGCCCTGGTGAGTGAACGGGTTTACAAGAAGGCATTTTCACATGAAAAAGCACTGGAAATGATCCAGAATGGTGAATGCGGTACATTTAACCCACTGTTACTTCAGTGTATGACCGAAGCACAGGATAAATTAAAGACAATGATGGAAGTGGCAGAAAATGAATTAAAAGGAGTAGAAAAGACAGAATGAAGGCACTTGTAATTGCAGAAAAACCTTCCGTTGCGCGTGATATTGCGCGCGTACTTAAATGTGGGAAAAAGATAAATGGAGCAATTGAAGGAGAGCGTTATATTGTAACCTGGGGACTTGGTCATCTGGTTACCCTGGCAGATCCGGAAGATTACGATAAAAAATATAAAGAGTGGAAAATGGATGTGCTTCCGATGAAGCCGGCTCCATTTAAGCTTGAAGTAATAAAGCAGACCGGAAAACAGTTCGCAGCGGTGAAAACACAGATTCACCGCAAGGATGTGAATGAGATTATCATTGCTACGGATGCAGGACGAGAAGGAGAACTGGTAGCAAGGCTGATTCTGGAAAAAGCAGGAAGCAAAAAGCCGATCAAGAGGCTGTGGATCTCATCTGTAACGGATAAAGCAATCAGGGAAGGTTTTGCAAAGTTGAAGAACGGGCATGAGTATGATGCGCTTTACGATGCTGCAATGTGCCGTGCCGAGGCAGACTGGCTGGTTGGAATCAATGCAACAAGGGCACTGACCTGTAAATATAATGCGCAACTTTCCTGTGGACGTGTACAGACACCAACGCTTGCGATGATTGCAAAAAGAGAAGAACAGATCCGTAGTTTCATTCCGAAAAGTTATTACGGGATTGCGGCAAAAGGAAAACAGATCACGCTTACATGGCAGGATCAGAAATCAAAGAGTTACCGGTCTTTTGATAAAGAAAAGATGGTTGGACTGGTGAAAAAGCTGGATGGTCAGAAGGCTGTGGTAGAAGAAGTAAAAAAGACGCCTAAAAAGACTTATGCGCCGCTTCTATATGATCTGACAGAGCTGCAAAGAGAAGCAAACCAGAGATTTGGATTTTCTGCAAAAGAAACGCTGAACATCATGCAGAGACTGTATGAGAACCATAAAGTACTGACCTATCCGAGAACGGATTCCAGATATCTGAGCAAAGACATTGTTCCGACGATCAAGGACCGCCTGGAGGCGTGTGGTACAGGATCGTACCGCAAGCTTGCAATGACAGCACAGAAAAAGAATCTGAGCGGAAAGCTTGCTTTTGTAAATGATGCAAAGGTATCGGATCACCATGCGATCATCCCAACGGAACAGTATGTGGATCTGAGTCATATGACAAATGAAGAACGCAAGATTTATGATCTGGTCGTGCGGCGTTTTCTTGCAGTACTTTATCCGCCGTTCGAGTATGAGCAGACACAGGTGACAGTAAAGATCGGCAGTGAGACTTTACTTGCATCAGGAAAGATCGTGAAAGCACAGGGGTGGCGGGCAGCATACGAGGAGGAAGTCTATTCGTATGAAGATGAGGAAGAGGCAGCAGCTTATGAGTCTGGAAAAGGATTAAAAGGACAGACACTTCCGGAACTGGAAAAAGGGCAGGAGATTGCAGGACTTACGCTGTCACTGACAGAAGGTAAGACGAAGCCGCCGGCACATTTTAATGAAGCAACGCTGCTTTCGGCAATGGAGAATCCGACTGCCTATATGGAAAGCCATGATAAAGCGATGGCGAAGACGCTTGGTGAGACCGGTGGACTTGGAACGGTTGCGACAAGAGCGGATATTATTGAAAAGCTGTTCAAGAGCTTTTTATTGGAAAAGAGAGGCAAGGATATTTATCTTACCTCGAAAGCAAAACAGCTTCTGGAGCTTGTACCGGAAGAACTGAAGCAGCCGGAGCTTACGGCGGATTGGGAAATGCGTCTGTCGCAGATCGCGAAGGGAAAACTTTCGCGGAAAGTCTTTATGAAGGATATTGATCAGTATACGGATCAGGTGGTCGCTGAGATTAAGACAGGGGATGGTACGTTCCGTCATGATAATCTGACGAACAGTACGTGCCCGCGATGTGGAAAACGGATGCTTGCTGTGAAGGGCAAGAACAGTGAAATGCTGGTCTGCCAGGACAGAGAATGTGGATATCGTGAGACGGTATCACGGACAACGAATGCGAGGTGTCCGGTATGTCACAAGAAGATGCAGCTTCGCGGAAAAGGGGACGGGCAGATTTTTGTGTGCGTGTGCGGGCATAAGGAGAAGCTGACGTCCTTCCAGGAGCGCAGGAAAAAGGAAGGTGCGGGAGTCAGTAAGAAGGATGTGCAGAAATATTTAAGACAGCAGAAGGATGAGCCGGTGAATAATCCGTTTGCGGATGCGCTGGCGAAGATTAAGTTGTAGGGCTGGGTTGGGACGGCGTGTGGAAGGTTTGGCTTTCTGGTGCGTCTCATCGGCTTGATGGTTCCGTTTTGTCCAACATCCAGTCAAAGCCGATTCGAATGCACCAGAAAGCCAAACCTTCCACACGCCGTCCCATTGCCAGACAGAACGTTGTGGTGGGGCGCAGCGATCCGGCACCGTTGGTGCCTGCTGGTCGGTCTGGATTCCCTGCTTTTTTTGTAGCAACATTTTACCGAGATAGCATCCGTAAGATGCAAGCAGGGAGCTGATTGCAATTATTTGAAAAGTCATTTTACACTCCCCTGGAAAAATTTACTGTTTTTGAATGAACATCGGTTTGAACTCATGATATTTTTCAAAATGAGATTCATCTACACGTATGAAAGCAGATCCGATTTTGGCATGAAGATAAGGGATAATATCGCTGTCGTAATTGCAGATGGTGTTGAGTGCAAAGACATGATGATTATCCGGATTGTCCATATATTCGTCATCTTCATTGCCAGCCATGAATCTCCAGCCACTGTCCGGATTTCCTTCTGTTGGCTCTTCGCGGAGCATGTAGCCGACTTTGTAGCCTTCTTTTGTTATCTTATCGGAAACGATACAACCTTCCCCATTCGGCTCGTCCCATTCGATCAGATTTTCAATCGGGATTTCGATAAATCCCTGTTCTTTTTCTGCCATTTTTTTCCAGTATTCTTTTAATATATGAAGTAACGCTTTTGCATCTTCTGTTTCTGTGGCAGAATTGTATTCCTTCATCTCACTGAAGGTTCCAGATTCACTGACGATCCCAAGAAGCCATTTCCCAAAGAAAGATTTCTTGAATTTAAAGATCATACATTTGATCCCATCCTCATCCTCAAAAGAAGCCGTATACTCAATCTTCGCCGGTTTCCGCCCTAGCTCAGCCGGATCAGCCAACCAGTTTTCAAGTTCCTTCATAGCATTCGCAATTTCATTATTCATAACTTGGCACCTCACTATTTATAATAATTCCATGTTGATTGACTTTTTTGTAAATATCAGACCGCCAGTTCACATGCAAAGTCTGAAAAATATACACCTATAATTCAGTATACCATAAACCCAATTATTTCAATATAAAATATGTTCTTTTTACAACCAAAATCCAGTAAAATAAATCCCCACACAATATCCCAAGCCACAGGACGAATGTCCGCCTGGCGCCCGTTCTGAACAACACTCAACTTCGCGAGTAGAGTTCCGGGGCGTCCCTCCCGTCTTGAAGCGCGCAGATTTTTGGGCAATCCTGTTTCCGGGGCATATGCAGGAACGTTACAGGAAGTTAGGGGAAGAAAGCGGCAAGAGGTGGACACCAGCCGTGCCTCCCGCACGACTGGTGAGGACAGCCTGAGCCGCGAAATCATCAGATTTCGGGGCGAATCTGTCCGGTGCCGCCACTTGCCGCTTCCTTCCCCGTTATCTCCCTGTTACATTCCGAATCCGCCCCAGAAACAGGATTGCCCGAAAATCGTCCCCCTTCCACACCCGCCCCAGGAACCCCACTCCCCTATACCGCATACACTAAAGCATAGAAAAAAGAAGTGGAAGTGCCAGACATGGACCTGAGATTGCCTTATTATATGATGTATCCCATCCCATACGCATTCGATGAAGACAAAATCCAGCAGCGCGACGGGGAATACCTCCGAAGCATGTATCCAGCAACAGCCAAAAAGATTTACACATATATCCAGGAAGAATGTGACCGTCAGGAATACGAAGGAAGTATGATCTACGATGAGTACCCGGATAAACTCCAGCTCCGTCTGATGTGCCGCAGAGCATATGACCAGGTTATGAAACAGGAAACATGGGAAAAAGAAACCTATACCCCGGAGCAAATCCGGGAAATCGTAGAAATCCTGATGTACCAGGAACTGATGGAAAGAAGAGGAAAAGACAGAAGGCAAAAAGAAAAAACAGTTGCTTCATGCACAGGACTTGTGCTATAATATCGTCCGATATAAAAATGACAGCATCTGAAACAGAGTTTCGGTAAGGAGAGAACCAGGATACATATGAAGAATATTATATTTATCGGGATGCCGGCAGTCGGAAAAAGTACCGTCGGAGTGGTAGTCGCGAAGCGGCTTGGATACGAGTTTATTGATACAGATCTGCTGATTCAGAAGCAGGAGAACAGACTTTTGCGGGAGATTATCGCAGAAGAAGGTCTGGACGGATTCTTAAGTATTGAGAATCAGGTCAATCGGGATGTAGAAGCAGAACATGCGGTGATTTCCCCGGGAGGAAGTGTTGTTTACTGTGAAGAAGCGATGAAGCACTACAAAGAGATTGGAACCATTGTCTATCTGCACGCGTCATTTGAAGTCATCAATTCCAGACTGAAGAATGCAAAGAAAAGGGGAGTTGCACTTCGGGACGGACAGACACTGAAAGATTTATATGACGAAAGAGTAGTATTATTTGAAAAATATGCAGATATTACTGTTTCGGAAGATGGATTGGAGCTGGAAGAAACCATTGAAAATGTAATGGAAATTCTGGAAAATCAATAAATTTTTTAAAGAAAATATTACAAAAGTTTTACGAAAATGAAGAAAGCAAGATAAATAATTTTGCAATGCATATAGAATTATGCTATACTGATAAATGATATAGAGAATTATTACGAAAAGCTTCATACAAATCCTGAGAGATCTGGAAAGAATAGAAAGTATGAGGTTTTTTATTCATGAAATAATAAAGAGTATAAATAGAGTGTTTGACAGAAGCATAGAACAGGATATATTTCAGAGGGAAAGAAATCGTTAATTGAGGTGCGAAATGGAACAGTATATTATTAAGGGTGGCAATCCGCTGGTCGGCGAAGTCGAGATCGGTGGAGCAAAGAATGCAGCACTGGCAATTCTGGCAGCTGCGATTATGACAGATGAGACAGTTACTATCGATAACCTTCCGGATGTCAACGATATCAACGTTCTGCTGGAAGCAATCAGCGGAATTGGTGCCGAGGTTGACCGTATTGACCGGCACACAGTCAGAATCAACGGAAGCAATATTGAGAATTTTGATATAGAATATGATTACATCAAGAAGATCCGTGCATCTTATTATCTGCTCGGAGCACTTCTTGGCAAGTATAAGAGAGCAGAAGTTGCTCTTCCGGGAGGATGCAATATCGGAAGCCGTCCGATCGACCAGCATCTGAAAGGTTTTCGTGCGCTTGGTGCTTATGTGGATATCGAGCATGGCAAGATTATCGCAGAGGCAGAGCGTCTGATCGGAAAGCACATTTATTTTGATGTAGTAAGTGTAGGGGCTACGATCAATGTAATGATGGCAGCTTCTATGGCAGAAGGACTTACGATCCTTGAGAACGTGGCAAAAGAACCACACGTTGTTGATGTGGCAAACTTCCTGAACAGCATGGGAGCAAATATCCGTGGTGCAGGTACAGATGTGATCAAGATCCGCGGTGTATCCCGTCTGCATAAGACAGATTATTCCATTATTCCGGATCAGATCGAAGCCGGAACATTTATGTTCGCAGCAGCAGCAACCAGAGGGGATGTAACCGTTATGAACGTTATCCCGAAGCATCTGGAAGCTACGATCGCAAAGCTTGTTGAGATTGGCTGTGAAGTAGAAGAATTTGACGATGCAGTACGTGTTGTATCCAAGGGAGACCTTCACAATACACAGGTGAAGACCCTTCCTTATCCGGGATTTCCGACAGATATGCAGCCGCAGATCGGTGTTACACTTGCTCTTTGTAAAGGGACAAGCACGATTACAGAAAGTATTTTCGAGAATCGTTTCAAATATCTTTCAGAACTTGCAAGAATGGGTGCAAATGTCAAGGTTGAAGGCAATGCAGCGACTATCGAAGGCGTAGATAAATTCTCGGGAGCAAGAGTCAGTGCACCGGACCTTCGTGCAGGAGCAGCACTTGTGATTGCAGGAATGGCCGCAGATGGCATTACGATCGTAGATGACATCGTATATATCCAGAGAGGATACGAACGTTTTGAAGAGAAGCTCAGAAGTCTCGGTGCAGTGATCGAGAGAGTTTCTACAGAACGTGAGATCCAGAAATTCAAGTTAAAAGTAGGTTAAGACAGGAATTCCTGTTTTGATAGAACATATTTCCCAAAATGTATATTGACGGAAGGTATGGACAGTGTTATGATGTGTAGCGGTAACAATTAAATACGCTTTCTCTTATTCAGAGTGGTGGAGGTACAAAGGACCTGCGAAGCCACGGCAACCCCGGTAAGCCGGAAGGTGCCAACCTGAGCGAGCAATCGAACAATAAGAGGATTGATGATGAGATATCAGGTCAGTCCTTTGGGGCTGACCTTTAAATTTGCATAGACAGAAGAGAAATTCTGTTTGTCGATTTTCATTATTCCAGAGATAAGAGAGGCAGATACAAAGAAGAAAAGAAAGGAAAAAAGATGGAGAGATTATTATTTACTTCTGAATCAGTAACTGAAGGACATCCGGATAAGATGTGCGACCAGATTTCCGATGCGATCCTGGATGCACTTATGGAGCAGGACCCAATGAGCCGTGTGGCATGCGAGACATGCGCGACTACAGGAATTGTTATGGTAATGGGAGAAATTACTACAAATGCATATGTAGATATTCAGAAAATCGTTCGTGATACTGTTCGCGAAATTGGTTATACAAGAGGAAAGTACGGATTTGATGCTGACACATGTGGCGTTCTGACAGCAATTGACGAACAGTCAAGTGATATTGCTATGGGTGTTGATAAAGCACTTGAAGCAAAGGAACACAAGATGTCAGATGAAGAACTGGAAGCAATCGGTGCAGGAGACCAGGGAATGATGTTTGGATATGCTTCTGATGAGACAGAAGAATATATGCCTTATCCGATTTCACTTGCACATAAGCTTGCAAAGCGTCTTACAGAAGTAAGAAAGAACGGAACACTTCCTTACCTTCGTCCGGATGGAAAATCACAGGTAACTGTAGAATATGATGAAAATGGAGTTCCGGCCCGCCTTGATGCAGTAGTACTTTCTACACAGCATGATCCGGATGTAACACAGGAACAGATCCATGAAGACGTGAAAAAATACATTTTTGATGAAATCCTTCCGGCAGATATGGTAGATGAGAATACAAAATTCTTCATCAATCCGACCGGACGTTTTGTGATCGGTGGACCACACGGTGACAGCGGACTTACAGGACGTAAGATCATCGTAGATACCTACGGTGGAATGGCCCGTCATGGCGGTGGAGCTTTCTCTGGAAAGGACTGCACAAAGGTAGACCGTTCCGCAGCTTACGCAGCAAGATACGTTGCAAAGAACATCGTAGCAGCAGGAATCGCTAAAAAGTGTGAGATCCAGCTTTCTTACGCAATCGGTGTTGCACAGCCGACCTCTGTCATGGTAGATACTTTCGGAACAGGAAAGATCGCAGATGATAAGCTTGTAGAGATCATCCGTGAGAACTTCGACCTTCGTCCGGCAGGAATCATCAAGATGCTTGACCTGAGACGTCCGATCTACAAACAGACAGCAGCTTACGGTCACTTTGGACGCAACGACCTGGATCTTCCATGGGAGAAGCTGGACAAAGTGGATACTCTGAAAAAATATCTTTAATAACAAGTTCTGGATTTGATCGTTTTAGAAAAAATTTAGAAAATTTTACGGGTGCTTTGATGTGAAGCACCCGTTTTTATGATATGCTATTAGTTATCAGAGAGATTTACGTGAGCGCCAGACGGACGAACCTCAGATGGCGCCCGCGATGAATGGAGGATGAATATAGCATGAAACTAAGGACAAGGCTGGTCATTTCCTTTGTGACGATGATCACGATACCGACCATACTGACGGCGGCATTTATTTTTGGAATTGCGCGCTATCAGATCGGGGTCATTGAGCATACTTACGGAATTACCGGCGAAGAATACAAGGATTTTGCCAATTCTATGAAAGTACTTGGTGATATGCCGGAGATCCAGCAGTTTATTATCAGTGCATGCGTTGCGGTAGTCCTGATCCTGGCACTTACCGCGATGATCATGGTGGTGTGGATTTACGGAAGTATCATCAGTCCGATCCACAAGATGCAGGAAGCCGCCAAGAATGTAGAGGAAGGCAACCTGAATTTTGAAATCAAACCGGAAAAAGATGACGAACTCGGCGAACTGATGCAGGCATTTGAAAAGATGCGGATTCGTCTGAGAGACAATGCAGAGGAGAAGCTGAAGAGTGACCGGGAAAGTAAAGAACTGATCAGCAATATTTCCCATGACCTTAAGACGCCGATCACAGCGATTAAAGGTTATGTAGAAGGAATTCGTGACGGGGTTGCAGATACGCCGGAGAAGATGGATAAATATATCGGAACCATTTACAATAAGGCGAATGAGATGGATACGCTGATCAATGAACTGACCTTATATGCGAAGATCGATACGAACCGGATTCCGTATAATTTTGCACCGCTTTCAGTGAATGATTATTTTAATGACTGTGCGGAAGATATTGAGATGGAGCTGGATTCCAAGAATGTAGAGTTTGGTTATTTCAATTATGTCGAAGGAGATCAGAAGATCATTGCAGATCCGGAGCAGTTAAAGAGAGTGATCAACAACATTGTCAGCAATTCTCTGAAATACATGGAACGAGAGCACGGGCTGATCAACCTGCGGGTAAAAGACGTGGGTGATTTTATCCAGGTAGAGCTTGAGGATAATGGAAAAGGAATCGCAGCGAAGGATCTGCCGAATATATTTGACCGGTTCTACCGGACGGATGCTTCAAGAAATTCATCCAAGGGCGGAAGCGGAATTGGTCTTTCAATCGTGAAGAAGATCATTGAAGATCATGGTGGTAAAATCTGGGCGACCAGCCGGGAAGGTGTTGGCACAGTGATGTATTTTGTAATCAGAAAATATCAGGAGGTACCGATAAATGAGTAAGATTTTAATTGTAGAAGACGAAGAGAGTATTGCAGATCTGGAGAAAGATTATCTGGAGCTGAGTGGATTTGAAGTAGAGGTTGCAAATGATGGACAGACAGGGCTAGAAAAAGCACTTTCCGGTGACTTTGATCTGGTGATCCTGGATCTGATGCTTCCGGGCGTGGATGGCTTTGAGATCTGTCGTAAAGTTCGTGCGGAAAAGAATACACCGATCATCATGGTATCTGCGAAAAAAGATGATATCGACAAGATCAGAGGACTTGGACTTGGGGCTGATGACTATATGACCAAGCCGTTTAGTCCGAGCGAGCTGGTGGCAAGGGTAAAAGCACATCTGGCACGTTATGAGCGGCTGATCGGAAGTGCCGTGGAAGAGAATAAGGTGATCGAGATCCGCGGACTTAAGATTGATACCACTGCACGCCGGGTGTGGGTAAACGGAGTGGAGAAGAATTTTACAACAAAAGAGTTTGATCTTCTGACCTTCCTTGCCAGCCATCCGAACCATGTATACACCAAGGATGAACTTTTCAGCGAAATCTGGGATATGGAATCCATCGGAGATATCGCAACGGTAACTGTACACATCAAGAAAATCCGTGAAAAAATTGAATATGATACCTCAAACCCACAGTATATTGAGACAATATGGGGTGTGGGATATCGATTTAAGATGTAAAACGGATCCCGTGTCAAACGCCTGAACTTGCAATCGTTCGGGCACTTTGATATTGGGACAGAATGATCGAGTAGAAGAATAAAAGGAAAGAGATTACAGTATGATAACCAGTACAGGAAATGCCAGGGTAAAACAGCTTGTTACATGGCAGAAAAAGAGAAAGGCGCGTGATGAAGAAGGCATCTATATCGTAGAGGGGATCCGGATGTACCGGGAAGCTCCGCGTGCGCAGGTGAGAGAGGTTTATGTATCGGAGCAGTTTTACAGCCGATATGGAGAAGAACTGGGACTTTCGGCATGGGGAAGACAGATGGAAATCCTGTCAGATCATGTATTTTCCCACGTGTCAGATACAAAGACACCACAGGGGATCCTGCTTGTGATGGAGCAGAGAAGCTGTGAGATACGTGAGATGCTGGATCTGGATGCGCAGGGAAGGAAACCGCTTCTGATGGTGCTGGATAACCTGCAGGATCCGGGAAACTTAGGAACCATTCTCCGTGCAGGGGAAGCGGCAGGCGTAACCGGCGTGATCATGAGTTACGACTGTGTGGATATTTACAATCCCAAGGTGATCCGTTCAACGATGGGATCGGTTTACCGGATGCCGTTTGTGTATGTAGAGCATTTACCGGAAACTCTGGAAGTACTTGCAGAAGCCGGGATTCATTCCTATGCGGCACATCTGAAAGGAAAGAACAGCTACGATCAGGAGGATTACACAAGAGGGACAGCATTTTTAATTGGAAATGAGGGTAACGGACTTCGGGATGAAGTGGCAGATGCAGCAGAGTGTTATATCAAAATTCCGATGTGCGGAGAGGTAGAATCGCTGAATGCGGCAGTGGCATCTTCGGTATTGATGTTCGAGGCGGCAAGACAGCGCCGGTAGTGATGAGGGGAAATCAAGCGCAAAGGAGAGTGTGATTTGATGAAACCAATAATCGATTTAAATAAAGAATATGGATTGGTATTCGATGGAGGAGGAGCCAGAGGTGCGTATCAGATTGGTGCGTGGCGGGCTCTCTCGGAAGCTGGTGTGAAGATCAGTGCAGTAGCGGGTACTTCTGTGGGCGCCCTGAATGGCGCCCTTGTTTGTATGGGAGATCTGGAGAAAGCAGAACATATCTGGAAAGAGATGGCATTTTCCCGTGTTATGGATGTGGATGAGGAGTTGATGGAACAGTTCTTTGATGGAGAGGCATCCATAAGAGAGATTTTGAAAGGTCTCTGGAAGAAACTTGCAGATGGTGGAATTGATATTACACCGCTTAAGGAATTGATCCATGAGGTTGTAGACGAAGAAAAGATCAGGAAATGCGGAAAAGAATTCTGTCTTCTGACATTTTCTGTATCAGATATGAAAGAGCTGGATCTGAGTATTGAGGATATACCGGAAGGACTTCTGGAGGATTTCCTGCTTGCCAGTGCTTATCTGCTTGGCTTTAAAAATGAACCTCTGCATGGGAAGACCTATATCGATGGCGGGGCGGTCAATAACGTGCCGACCGGGTCTCTCTTAAAAAGAGGCTATAAGGATCTGATCCAGGTGAGGATCTTCGGACCGGGAAGAGTGCCGAGGACAACGATCCCGGAGGATGGTTCCCTGCTGGAGATCGAACCGAGAGTCGGACTTGGCAGTATTCTTGAATTTTCATCAAAGCGGAGCCGCCAGAACCTTAAAATCGGTTATTATGATGCAAAAAGGGCACTCTACGGGCTCACTGGATCGATTTACTATATTGAAGAAACGCGAGAAGAGTGTTATTATGTAGAAATAATGAAGCTTTTGAGCGAACTTGAAAAGACGGAATATCGTTTTAAATTAAAGCTGCCGATCGGCTGCGCAGACAGAGAACTGTTCTATGGAATGCTGGAGGCAAGTGCAAAGCTCATGAGAATTCCAAAATACAATATTTATACAGCAGATGAACTGTGGAATGAGACAAGCAGAAAGTACGAGACTCTTACAGATGAGGGAAAAGAAAAACTGCCGAAATTCGTCCATGCGATTGCAAAGCTGAGAAAGGACTACAAGATGAATTTAAAAGGAAGAAGTTTTTTGAAACTGGAAGATTATACACCGGCAGAGATTGAATATCTCGTTGACCTGGCAGGTGAGTTAAAGGCAAAGAAGAAAGCAGGAATTAAGGGACACAGCCTGGAAGGAAAGAACATTGCCCTTATTTTTGAAAAACCGTCTACAAGAACCAGATGTGCATTTACCGTAGGTGCACAGGATGAAGGTGGAATCCCGACATACCTTGCAGGTAACGAGATCCAGTTAGGTGATAAAGAGAGTATCGAAGATACAGCACGTGTGCTTGGAAGAATGTTCGATGGAATCGAATTCCGTGGATTTGAACAGAGATACGCAGATGTACTTGCAGAGTACAGCGGAGTTCCGGTATGGAATGGTCTGACAGATGCAACACATCCGACACAGTGCCTTGCCATGTTCCTTACCATGAAAGAAGAATTCGGTCATCTCAAAGGACTGAAAGTGGCATACCTTGGAGACGGACGTAACAATGTTGCCAACAGCCTTCTGGTAGGATGCGCAAAGGTTGGTGTAGATGTAGCGATCGTTGCACCAAAAGCGCTCTGGACTTCGGAATCCCTGTGGAAGAGATGTGAAGAATATGCAAAAGAATCCGGAGCTAAGATTGAGATCACAGAAGATCTTGACGGTGTAAAGGGAGCAGATGTTATTTACACAGATGTATGGATTTCCATGGGTGAAGAAAAGAAAGAACAGGAAAGAGAGCGTCTCGGAAAGCCATATCAGGTAAATACAGCTCTGATGGAACGTACGGGAAAAGATACTACAATCTTCTCACATTGCCTGCCGGCGATCAAAGAAAAAGAAGTTACCGAGGAAGTATTTGAAGGACCACAGTCAAGAGTATTTGATGAAGCTGAGAACCGTCTGCATACAATCAAGGCAGTTATGGTTGCAACTTTAGGAGAGAACGAATAATAAGCATGAAAGCAGAGATATTAAAGATGCTCCGGCAGAGCGATGGGTATCTGTCGGGGCAGCAGCTCTGTGACCACTTCCAGGTGTCCAGGACTGCTGTGTGGAAAGCAATCAATCAGTTAAAAGAAGAAGGCTATGAGATCGAAGCCGTGAGAAACAAAGGTTATCGCATTGTGGATATTCCGGATCGGATTACCGCAGATGCGATAAAAAGTTGTCTGGAGACAAAATGGATGGCGAAAAATCTGGAGTATTATGACGAGATCGATTCGACCAATAACCGGGCCAAAGCACTTGGCGAGGCCGGAGGTGCGGATGGAACTCTTTTTGTTGCGGAGACGCAGACGGCGGGAAAAGGAAGGCGCGGCAGATGCTGGCAGTCACCGGCAGGCAGTAGTATTTCCATGTCGATTCTGTTACGACCAAAGATGAATCCATCAGATGCACCGATGCTGACGCTTGTCATGGCATATGCATCGACGATAGCCCTGCGTGAAAAGACCGGGCTGGATATCGGGATCAAATGGCCGAATGACCTGGTCGTGAATGGAAAGAAGATCAGCGGAATCCTGACAGAGATGAGTGCAGAGATCGATTACATCAATCATGTGGTGATCGGAATCGGAATCAATGTCAATATGGAGTCCTTTCCGGAAGATATCGCAAAGACGGCGACTTCGCTGCGGATCGAAGCCGGAAAAGAATTCCGCCGGTTTGAGCTGATCGCTGCGATCATGGAGCATTTTGAAAAAGCTTACGAAGCGGTCTGCGAGGCGGGAAGTCTGAAGCCGATCATGGAAGACTATAACCGTCTGCTGGTGAACTGTGGACGTCGGGTACGGGTGCTGGAACCGGAACACGAATACGATGCACTGGCACTTGGAATTGACAAGACCGGGGAATTACAGGTAGAATGTGAAGACGGAAGCAGAAAGTCTGTTTTTGCCGGAGAAGTTTCGGTACGTGGAATTTATGGGTATGTATAGAAGGAGTATTTATGTATCAGGATAAGATCGTATTATGCGGAGCAAACTCTTACGAAGAAAAATTTTATATGAATCCGGATTTTGATAATCTGCCGCAGCACATCAAGGATGAACTGAAGATCATGTGTGTGCTGTATGTACATGACGTGGGAGGAATCCTGACGCTTGTATTTGAAGAGAATGGAGAGCTGGAATTTGAAGTCACAGCAGCAGAAGGCGATCCGATGTTTGACGAGATCGGAAGCCGACTGAAGATCAAAGAGATCCAGACGGACGAGAAAAAGCAGGAGCTTCTGACACAGCTTCAGCTTTACTACAAAGTATTTTTCCTGGGGGAAGAGATCGAATGATAAAGACACTGACGATAGGAAATGTAGAGCTTCCGAACCGTTATGTGCTGGCACCGATGGCAGGGGTAACAGACCTGCCATTTCGTCTGTTATGCAAGGAACAGGGAGCAGGACTGCTGTGTATGGAAATGATCAGTGCAAAGGCACTCCAGTATAAGAATAAGAATACCAAGGCGCTGCTTGCGATTGATCCAAGAGAATACCCGGTATCACTTCAGCTTTTCGGGGAAGATCCGGACATCATTTCCGAGCAGGCAAAGCGGATCGAAGAACTTCCATTTCAGATCCTGGATATCAATATGGGCTGTCCGGTTCCAAAGGTCGTGCGCAATGGAGAAGGTTCGGCGCTACTGAAGGATCCGAAGCGGATCTATGATATTGTATATAAGACAGCGAGAGCGATCAGGAAACCGGTGACGATAAAGATCCGCAAAGGATTTGACGATACCTGTATCAATGCACCGGAGGTTGCGAAGATCGCAGAAGAAGCAGGTGCAGCGGCGATTGCAGTACACGGAAGGACCAGAGAACAGTATTACTCCGGAAATGCAGACTGGGAGATTATCCGTAAGGTGAAAGAAGCAGTGAAGATTCCTGTAATCGGGAATGGAGATGTGACAAACGGACAGAAGGCACTGGATATGTTTGAGCAGACCGGCTGTGATGGTGTGATGATCGGAAGAGGCTGCCAGGGAAATCCATGGATTTTCCGGGAACTGCTGGCGTATGAAGAGACCGGTTTCTTGCCGGAAAGACCGAGTGCAGAGCAGATCCGGGAAACAATGCTGCGTCATGCAAGACTGCAGATCGAGTTCAAGGGAGATTATATCGGAATCCGTGAAATGCGCAAGCATGTGGCATGGTATACCAAGGGAATGCAGGGTTCTGCGAAGCTCAGAGATGAGATCAATCAGGTGGAAAGTTATGAAGAACTGGAGAACCTTTTAATGGAAAAAATCGGATAGACATAAAACGTGTTCTTTCGCATGAGAGAATGCGTTTTTGCATATATTAAACCAGCAAAGAATTGTTGACACAGCCGCCGGAAATATGTATAATAATGAAATTGTGAAAGTAGCTTTAAATGCGGATAAAATCAGTATCTGCGGCTTGAATAGAAAATGATTTGTCAGTAAGTAAGGAGAATTATAATGGAAGCAAAGAAAACATTACTCACCTATACAGGACTTAAGAAACTGGAAGATGAGCTTGAAAATTTAAAAGTTGTGAAAAGAAAAGAAGTGGCAGGAAAGATCAAAGAAGCCAGAGAACAGGGAGACCTTTCAGAGAACGCTGAGTACGATGCAGCAAAGGACGAGCAGCGTGATATCGAAGCACGTATCGAAGAACTTGAGAAAATCCTCAAGAATGCAGAAGTTGTAGTAGAAGATGACGTGGATCTTGATACCATCAACATCGGATGTACAGTAGATGTATATGATAAAGAATTTGAAGAGGAAATCGTATTCCAGCTGGTAGGTTCTACAGAAGCAAACAGCCTAGAAGGTAAGATTTCCAATGAATCTCCGGTAGGAAAAGCCCTGATCGGTAAGAAAGTCGGAGACGTAGTATCAGTTGAGACACAGGCAGGAGTTATTGAGTACGAAGTACTGAAAATCAACCGTTCAGTATAAGACGGTATACAGCAGAGAGAAGGAGTGAAAAAAGTGGCAACACAGCAGAACAATGGACAGGAACAGGATTTGAATCATTTAAGAAAGGTGCGCCGTGAGAAACTTGCAGAACTGCAGGCAAACGGACAGAATCCTTTTGAGATCACAAAATATGACGTAACACATCACAGCCAGGAAGTCAAAGACAACTTTGATGAACTGGAAGGAAAGCATGTTGTACTCGCAGGACGTATGATGTCCAAACGTGTGATGGGAAAAGCATCTTTCTGTAATGTGCAGGATTTACAGGGAAATATTCAGTCTTATGTAGCAAGAGACAGTATCGGGGAAGAAGAATACAAAGCATTCAAGAAGATGGATATCGGTGATATCGTAGGTCTTGAAGGTGAAGTATTTAAGACAAAGACAGGAGAGATCTCCATTCATGCATCTGCTGTAAAGCTCCTTTCAAAGAGTCTGCAGATCCTTCCGGAGAAGTTCCATGGACTGACAAACACAGATACTCGTTATCGTCAGAGATATGTGGATCTGATCATGAACCCGGAAGTAAAGGATACCTTTATTAAACGTTCCAAGATCCTTACTGCAATCCGTAAATATCTTGGAAATGAAGGCTTTATGGAAGTAGAGACTCCGATGCTTGTACAGAATGCCGGAGGAGCAGCTGCAAGACCGTTCGAGACACATTTCAACGCCCTGAACGAAGATCTGAAGCTCCGTATCTCTCTGGAACTTTACCTGAAGAGACTGATCGTTGGTGGTCTGGAAAGAGTATATGAGATCGGACGAGTATTCCGTAACGAAGGTCTTGATACAAGACACAACCCGGAATTTACTCTGATGGAACTCTACCAGGCATACACAGATTATCATGGCATGATGGATCTGACTGAGAATCTGTACCGTTTCGTTGCACAGGAAGTTCTCGGAACTACTCAGATCGTATACAAAGGAATCGAGATGGATCTTGGAAAGCCGTTCGAGCGCATCACAATGGTTGACGCTGTTAAGAAATATGCAGGTGTTGACTGGAACGAAGTAGAGACACTGGAACAGGCAAGAGAGCTTGCAAAAGCACACAATCTTGAATTTGAAGAAAGACATAAAAAGGGTGATATCCTGAACCTGTTCTTCGAAGAATATGTAGAAGAGCACCTTCTTCAGCCGACATTCGTTATGGATCATCCGGTTGAGATCTCACCACTTACAAAGAAGAAACCGGAAAATCCGGACTATGTAGAACGTTTCGAGTTCTTTATGAATGGATGGGAAATGGCAAATGCTTACTCAGAGCTGAATGACCCGATCGATCAGAGAGAACGTTTCAAAGCACAGGAAGAACTGCTTGCACAGGGTGATGATGAAGCCAACACAACAGATGAAGACTTTATGAACGCACTGGAAATCGGTATGCCGCCTACAGGTGGTATCGGATTTGGTATCGACCGTATGTGTATGCTTCTGACAGGGGCTGAGGCAATCAGAGATGTGTTGCTGTTCCCAACAATGAAGTCCCTGGACGCTGACAAGAAGGTGAATAAGACTTCCGAAGCAGCTCCTGCAGCTGCAGAAAAAGTTGCAGAGAAGGTTGATTTCTCTAACGTAAAGATCGAGCCAATCTTTGAAGAAATGGTTGATTTTGAGACATTTGCAAAATCTGATTTCCGTGCAGTTAAGATTTTAGCTTGTGAAGCAGTACCGAAGTCAAAGAAGCTTCTGAAGTTTACATTAGATGACGGAGAACGCAAGGATCGCGTGATTTTAAGCGGTATTCACGAGTATTACGAGCCGGAAGAACTGGTTGGAAAGACAGCAATCGCTATCGTGAACCTGCCACCGAGAAAGATGATGGGAATTGATTCCGAAGGTATGCTGATCTCAGCAGTACATGAGGAAGACGGTCACGAAGGACTGAACCTTCTGATGGTAAATGACAGAATCCCGGCTGGTGCAAAGCTGTACTAAGAGATAAATAGAAGATGAGATAGAAAAAAGAGTCATAGCATACGATTTGCAGTGGCTCTTTTTTGCAAATAGTATCAAATAAGAAGCCCAGTCTGGGAGGAGTAAAATGCTGAATATATATTTAGGTGATATGCCGGAAGCAATTTATCATCCTCCGACATATTTCGATAACACATATGAGGATGAATGGATTACAAATTCCTTATCAGTGAAAATGATAAAAGATGTAGACAAATCAGATGTAATTGGTACACATTTAATTGAGAGTCCGATACTTGGTCCTATTTCACCAAAGGAATTATCTGGGGGAGTAAAGACGCTGATGCTGATGGCGTTTGATGAAAATGAGAGAGTGTTTAATGCTTCTGCATGTGGTGATAATTGTTCAAAATGGATTTTACAAATTGGAGAAGCAAAAGAACTGACGATCAATCTGCGTCATATCATGAATTTTGGGAAAGATGCATTTGAAGCGAAAATTTTGAATACAGGGCAGACCGTCCATAATATGAAAGAATTTGTGGAGATTGCCGGAGAGTATGTATAGGTGATAATGAATGAAGGGTAGACACCGGGTAATTGTAAAAAATAATAAACTGCATTATGAATTTGAAATTAAAAGGAATATCACGATCATAAAAGGAGATAGTGCGACGGGAAAGACAACTCTGATTAATATGATCCGGCAATTTGCGAACATGGGTAATTCGAGTGGGATCGATGTGATCTGTGATGTTCCATGCAGGGTGCTTGAGGGAATAGACTGGAAACTGATTTTGCAGAATATTTCGGGAAATATTGTTTTTATAGATGAAGAAAATGCATTTATACGTTCGGAAGAATTTGCATCAGCGATTCAGAAATCGGATAATTATTTCGTGATTATTACAAGAGAAAATTTATATAATCTTCCATACAGTGTTGAAGAAATTTACGGTCTTTACTCATCTGGGAAATATCAGAATACACGCCGTGTTTATCAGCAGATGTACAGAATTTATTCCGGAATGGACAGGCTCTCGGTACAACCGGAGAAAATAGTTGTTGAGGATTCCAATTCGGGATATGAATTTTTCAAGTTTGTAGCAGATGAAAATGATATGGAATGTGAAAGTGCCGGTGGAAAAACAAAGTTGTATTCTGTTTTAAAGGAGAAGCAGGGTGAAGTCTGTGTGATTGCGGACGGAGCTGCAATAGGGGCTGAAATGGAGAAACTTTATGGACTGGCACAGGAGAATGTAAATGTGAAATTATATTTACCAGAATCATTTGAATGGATTATTCTAAAATCAGGTTTGATTGCGTCAAAAGAGATTGAAAAGATTTTAGAGGAACCGGAAAATTATATAGATAGCAGAGAATATTTTAGCTGGGAAAGATATTTTACGCATTTGTTAATTCAGTTGACGGAAGGAACATACTTTAAATATCAGAAAAGCAGACTGAATCCAGTGTATTTGCATGAGAAAAATAAAAAGCAGATAGTAGATGGGATGGAAGGGGTGAAATTGGGGAAATAAGTTTACTAATAAAGTAAGTGTGCAGGCTCAGAAGGGAATAATTTTTATATGGTGAGATACAAGAAAAAATTAGAGGATGATATACGGTGTCCTCTTGAATATGGACTGGCAATATTTGGCGGCAAATGGAAGTCGCGCATTATATGTGTGCTATCTGCTAATGAAAAATTGCGATATAGCGAACTTCGCAAAGAAATGTACAATATCACGGATGCTGTATTGGCTGCGACATTGAAAGACTTGATAGAAGATGGAATTATTGACAGAAAATTTTATGCATATTGAAGGAATGCCTGAAGATAAAAATAATGTGCCATTTTACACAAAATATGGGTTTTCGGTTATGGAGAATGGATCGGCAATCCAGATTTGCAATTTCGGCTCTTGTGAGTAAGGACGGTGCATGGGATTACATAAAGCCAATAGAGGATTCGTCAATCAGTAGACTTTATAAATGAATTCAAAAAAGAGCCGAAAAGGTCAGATGACCTCTTCAGCTCTTTTTAATTCGACCCATTAAAAATTCCCCTACATTTTTTTATAGGCGTTACCCCATTCGACCATTGAGTCGAGAATAGGTTTCAGAGTAAGTCCAAGTTCGCTGAGGCTGTACTCAACTCTTGGTGGAACCTCCGGGTAAACTGTGCGAACTATGAGACCATCATTTTCCATGGAGCGCAAACTATCGGTGAGAACTTTCTGACTGATTCCCTCAAGATTTTTCTTTAATTCATTGAATCGCCAAGGGCGGTCTAACAGATTTCGGATAATCAGTAGTTTCCATTTACTGCCGATGAGCGAAACTGTGGTTGCAACCGGACATTCCGGCAATTCTTCTTTTGTTAACATATGATCGCCTCCTTGTATAACATCCTTTTTTATTGTTATATTTAATTTTAATGTAACAGACCAAAAGAAGCAATAGGTTATAAAAAAGTAACCAGGGTCACCTTTTTATGCCTATGTAATAAAAAAGTGCGTACTTTTGTCAGTTAAGAACTCTTGATATTATAATCTTGCAACAAAGATAACAACAAACAAAAATATCAGGAGGTAACAAAATGGCATTATCAAATCTTTTCGGATGGAAAAAGAAAGCAGAAACAGAAACCAGTGCAGCATGCGGAACAGCGTGTGGAGCAGCAGGTAAACCAGAGGAGAAACCGGCAGCATGCGGAACAGCATGTGGAGCAGCAGACAAACCGGAAGAGAAACCGGCAGCATGCGGAACAGCGTGTGGAGCAGCAGACAAACCAGCAGAGAAACCGACAGCATGCGGAACAGCATGTGGAGCATCTGACAAGTAGAATGATTTAAGGAAGGAGTTGGATAGGATGAGTCAGTATTTTTCTTTTCAGTGGCATATTACAGATGAATGTGATCAGCGGTGTAAGCATTGTTATATTTTCTCAGGCGAAGGCTGTAAGGAATTAAAGTCCATGACCTGGAAGCAGATGACAGAGGTAGTGGAAAACTGTGAGGATTTCTGCAAAGTATATGGCAGAGTACCATATTTCTATATTACTGGCGGAGATCCTATCCTTCATCCGGATTTTTGGAAATTAATGATATTACTGAAATCGAAAAAGATACCTTTTACCTTAATGGGGAATCCATTTCATTTGAACGACGAAATTTGCAGAATGTTAAAGGTTTGTGGTTGTGAGAAGTATCAGATGTCCCTTGATGGAATGCGAGAAACACATGACTGGTTCAGAAAGCCGGGAAGCTTTGATCTGACGATTGAGAAGATCGGATGTCTGAACAGAGCAGGAATAAAAAGTGTAATTATGAGCACGGTATCCAAAACAAATATGGAAGAGATACCGGATATTATTGATGAAGTTGTAAAAGCGAAAGTAAAGGTTTTTGCATTTTCGCGCTATGTGCCTACAGGTGGTGAAGTTGATACAAGCATGACACCGGAAGAATACAGAAAACTTCTGGAAGTTTGTGATGCAAAGTATAAGGCATATGAAAAGACAGGATGTGAGACCTATTTTAATAAAAAGGATCATTTGTGGACGCTGTATGAATATGAAACAGGAGAGTTTAAGCTTCCTGAGAGTACAGAGGCAGGAATGATCTATGGCGGCTGTAACTGTGGAAATTGTCATATTACCATATCTTCCAACGGAGATATTATGGCATGCAGAAGGGTGACAGACAGTAAAGTGGCCAATATTTTTGAAGACCGACTGGCAGACGTCTGGATCTGTCAGATGGAAAAATACAGAGATTACGATAAATTTGTAAAATGCAGTAAGTGTGAACTTAAGGCATGGTGCCGTGGATGTCCGGCAGTTGCCAATGGAACAAGCGGTAACTTTTATGGGGCAGATCCGCAGTGCTGGAAGTCAAGAAATGAGATTACCGGGGAATTATTGGAGGAGCAATAGAATGGATTTACAAACATGTTTAAAGAAGATGCAGCTGGTGGGAGTGCTTGCATTCGCAACGGTGGACAGTGAAGGAGCACCACAGATACGGAATATCAGTGCGATTCATTATGAGCCGGATGCACTCTATTTTTTCACCGCCAGAGGTAAAAATTTTTGTAAAGAATTAATGGAAGATGGCAGGGTTCAGGTTCTTGCTTATACAAAATACAAAGAAATGATTCGTTTGTCAGGAAAGGCTTACGCAGTGGCAGAGAATGAACAGAAAAAATGGATGGATATCATTTTTGAAGAACAGCCATATCTTGCAAATGTATATCCGGGGTATACAAGAGAAATCGGTATTATTTTCTGCATTGATAAGGCGGAAGTGGAATATTTTAACCTTGGAGTGAATCCGATTTTCCGGGAGACATATATTCTTGGAAATGTAAGTGTAAAAGAAAAGGGATATTACATAACAGAATCCTGTATCGGCTGCGGGACATGTATGAAACATTGTCCACAGAAATGTATTGAGAAGGGAACATCTTTTGTCATCCGACAGAATCACTGTCTGCACTGTGGAAACTGTTATGAACACTGTCCGGTGAAAGCGGTGATCAGGAAATGAATCAGGATGACAGAAGAAAATATTTAATTGAAGGATTGTTGAAAGAGCGACCAGAATATGAGAATATGCAGATCCCTTCAGATGCAGGCGAGCAGAAAATGCTGCTTCGGTCACTTATGAATATAAGAATGCCGAGAAAAATGGACCACGCATTTTTGCAGATTCAGGATGCGTACCTTTCAGAAGAAAATGAGAAGAAAGGGATTGTCACATTGGAAGATATCAGGGAGGTACAACCTGATCTTTCTATCTGGAAGGGCGATATTACAAGACTTAAGGTGGGAGCAATCGTAAATGCAGCCAACAGTGGTATGACAGGCTGCTATCAGCCTTGTCATAACTGTATTGATAATTGCATTCATACCTATGCAGGAATTCAGCTGCGAAATTATTGCAATGATATGATGATAAAACAGAGACATGAAGAACCGACAGGGCATGCAAAGATCACCCCGGCGTTTAATTTGCCCTGTGATCATGTGATTCATACAGTTGGTCCGATCGTACAGGGAAGGCTGACAAAGGGACATGAACGTTTACTGATATCCTGCTATGAATCGTGTCTTAGGATAGCAGATGAGAATGAGGTAAAGAGTATTGCTTTTTGTTGTATTTCAACTGGTGTATTTATGTTTCCAAATAAAAGAGCTGCTGAGCTTGCAGTACAGACAGTAAAGCAATATAAAGAAAAGACAAAATCAAAGATAAAGGTGATATTTAATGTTTTTAAAGAGGAAGATGAACGACTCTACAAACAGTTACTCGGATAAGATGTTACAGATAAAAGAAAAAATTAGGGAAGCAGATGCTATTATAATCGGAGCTGGTGCGGGATTTTCCACATCAGCCGGTTTTGTGTATAACGGTGAAAGATTTGAAAAATATTTTTCGGATTTCAGAAAGAAATATGGATTTTCCGATATGTATGCAGGAGGCTTCTATCCATACAAAACATTGGAAAAACATTGGGGATACTGGTGCAGATATATCTATATTAATCGATATATGGATGCGCCAAAACCGGTATATCAGAACTTGTATGATCTGGTGAAAGAGAAGGATTATTTTGTACTGACGACAAATGTGGATCATTGTTTCCAAAAAGCCGGCTTTGATAAAAACAGAATCTTTTATACACAGGGAGATTATGGTCTGTTTCAATGTAGTGAGCCTTGCCATAAAGAAACCTATGACAATGAAGAAACTATTATAAAAATGGTGCTGAGTCAGGGATTTCAGATAAAAGACGGGGAACTGCAAAAACCGGAAGACGGAGAATTAAAGCTTACGGTTCCGACGAGTCTGATTCCATATTGTCCGCACTGTGGTAAGCCAATGAGTATGAATCTCAGATCGGATCAGACATTTGTTGAAGATGAAGGATGGCACCAGGCAGCAGAACGGTACGAGCAATTTATACAGGATCATAAAAAGCAGAAAATAGTGTTCCTTGAACTTGGTGTAGGATATAATACTCCCGGGATTATAAAATATCCGTTCTGGCAGATGACAAACACATTTCCACATGCATTTTATGTGTGTCTGAATCAAGGTGAAGCCTATGCACCGGAAGAAATAAGGAAAAAATCTGTCTGCGTGAATGAAGATATCGGAGAAGTCCTGAAAGAACTGTAGACTTGTGATAAAGAACGGCTGTGAATGGAGCGAATAGTGACAAAGAGGGTGTGATAAAATGATAATACAAACAGGAATGAGAACAGATATACCTGCATTTTATTCAAAATGGTTTTTGAATCGGATAAAAGAAGGATATGTATGCGTGAGGAATCCCTATAATCCAAAACAGGTGACGAAATACAGCCTTTCACCGGAAGTTGTGGATCTGATCGCATTCTGCACGAAAAACCCTCTTCCAATGCTGCCGTTTCTTGATGAGTTAAAACCGTATGGTCAATACTGGTTTGTAACAATTACACCTTACGGAAGAGATATTGAGCCAAACGTTCCGGATAAAGAAACTGTGATGGAAGGTTTTAAAGCATTGTCGGATGTTGTAGGTATAGACAGTGTGGGATGGAGATATGATCCGATTTTCGTAGACGTGGAACATTCGGTGGAATGGCATATCTCTGAATTTGAAAAAATAGCAGCTACATTAAGCGGATACACAAAGACATGTGTAATCAGCTTTATAGATATTTATAAAAAGGTGGAACGCAATTTTCCAGAAGCAAAATCAGTGCGGGCAGAAGACAGGGCTATGATAGGAAAAGCATTTGTCAACATAGCGTCAAAGTACGGAATGGTTTTGAAGCCTTGTGCGGAAGGAGAAGAGCTTGCCAAATATGGTGCAGATTGCTCCGGATGTATGACTGTTCATACATTTGAGACAGCTCTTCATAGCAGGCTGGAAGTTCCAAAGAGAAAGAAAAATCAGAGAAATGGGGAATGTGCATGTCTATTGGGGACAGATATAGGTGCCTATGATACTTGCGGACATTTGTGTAAATACTGTTATGCGAATGTAAATCCGGTTTTGGTCAAAGAAAATATGAGAAAGCATAATCCTGATTCCCCGTTTTTAATTGGTGGATATATGCCAGGTGATATTATTCGTGAGGCAATACAGAAAAGCTGGATTGACGGACAGATTCGATTGGAGTTTTAGTAATTAGAGGACGTTTTGGGAAGAAAAATATAATGAGAAATGGGATGAGTGCACAAATAGTCAGATATGGTTCGGCAAATGATATTGATATTATGTTTTCAAACGGAATAAAAGTTATACATAAAAAATATTCGAATTTCTGCTCTGGAAGTGTGGCATGTAAATAAGTTTGGTAGAAAATTATAGAATATGCTATAGTTATAAAAGATAAATCAGAAAAGGCAGGAGGAACCACGCAATGAAAGACGAAAAATCTAAAATTATAGCAGTTGCCATTGAAAAAATGATTGGTTTTTATCAGGGGAATTTGAGAGATATCGAGCATTTCCTGAAAGTATGGGCATATGCAAAGACGATAGGGGAGCAGGAAAGTGTGGATGAAAACACACAGGAAGTTCTGGAACTTGCAGCGGTTGTGCATGACATATCCTGTCCACTTTGCCGTGAAAAATATGGGAACACAAATGGTAAAAATCAGGAACTTGAAAGTGAACCGCTGGTAAAGGAGTTTTTTGAAGGAATGTCTGTATCAGAACAGAAAGTGGAGCGTATTATCTGGCTGGTCACACATCATCATACATACACTAATATAGATGGGATGGATTATCAGATTTTAATAGAGGCAGATTTTCTTGTAAATGCAAGTGAGAGTAATTTTCCAAAAGCGTCGATTGAAAATGCGAAATCCTGTATTTTTAAGACGGCAGTGGGATGTAGGTTGTTGGAATCCATATTTTTAAGAGAAGAATAATAAAAAAATAACGGATAACAGGAGAAGCGGCTGATCGAAACAGGATTGGCTGCTTTTTGGTTTGTAGTCATAGAAAACGGATTGATTTCAAAAGTTGTTCTCAGTATAATGTAGAAAGAACAATGGAAAGAAAATAAATTTGGAGTAGTATTTATGACACAATCAAAACAAGATGAACTTTACAAAGCACTGCAGCAGAAAGGTTACCCGGACAGCCTCTGCCGGGAAATCGCATATAAACAGATGAATACAGATTACACAGCAACAAGAATGCTTGGATATCTGTACCGGATATCGGATCCGAGACCGGAAGACGTGGTGGATGAGATGCTGGCAATTCTAAGCGACCGGAACGCAATTATCCAGAAAAAAGAATTGGAACATGCGCAGACAACGATCAATAAGGTGTATCGCGAAGGTCTGTAAAAGGTGATCAGATTAAATATACGGATGAAAACAGGGGAAAAGGAATGATGAACGTAATAGAAATCAAAGACTTTAATGCGCCGGAATTGGATATTTATGCCAGGTGCACAGAAGCACGGCTTCTGAATAAAGATCACCCAGAAGAGGGAATGTTCATTGCAGAAAGTCCGAAGGTGATCGGCAGAGCGTTGGATGCAGGTTATGAGCCATTGTCTGTTCTTGTTGAAAAGAAGCAGATGGAAGAGAATGAAGAAACAAGCCAGATTATGAACAGATTTGATGATACGAAAGTATCGATTTTTACAGCGGATTTTGAGGTGCTGACTAAATTGACAGGCTTCAAACTGACCAGAGGAATGCTTTGTGCAATGAGACGGAAACCGCTTCGAAAATTTCAGGATCTGTGTGATGGGATAAACAGAATCGCGATTCTTGAAAATGTGCAGAATCCGACAAATGTAGGAGCAATTTTCCGGTCTGCAGCGGCTCTTAATATGGAGGCGGTACTTCTGAGTCCGGGATGCAGTGATCCGCTTTACAGACGGGCTTCCAGGGTGAGTATGGGAACCGTATTTCAGATTCCGTGGACATTTATCCGGGATAGCAATGAAATGCGGTGCAAGCGGGAAGTAATCTGGCCAAAACAGGTGATTGCAGAATTGAAAAAGCTTGGCTATAAGACGGCAGCACTTGCGCTGACTGATGATTCGGTCAGCATCGATGATCCGGAACTGATGAAGGAAGAAAAGTTGGCAGTTATTCTTGGAAATGAAGGTGAAGGACTGGAAAACGAGACAATAGCGCTATGTGATTATACGGTTAAAATTCCGATGACACATGGCGTTGATTCGCTGAATGTGGCAGCGGCGAGTGCGGTGGCATTCTGGCAGCTTGGGAAAATAAAGGTGTAATTATTCAGTACATTTAAGATGAAATGAAGGAGAAGAACGATGATCCCAACAATTGATATGAAGGCAACAGGAATCAGATTGAAAAGAATTATGAAGATGCATGGTTTTTCTGTGAAAGATGTGCAGCAGTATTTGGGACTCGGAAGTGTTCAGAGCGTTTACCACTGGTTGAATGGAAGCAGTCTTCCTACGATTGACAATTTATATGCACTCAGCGAATTATTTCAGCTGCCGGTAGATGAGCTGCTGTGTGGTAATAGAAAATTTATTGAATCGGATAAGAAATTCTTACAGCGCAGACATTTGCATGCATATTATGACAGACTTAGTGAAAGAAAAGTAGCATAACAGAGTGCTATTATACTACAAGTTCAATGACAAATGAGGAATCCTTCGGTAAAATTATTTCTATCAGAAGTTGGAAATGATTTTACAGGAGGATTTTTTTATGAGTGAGAAGATGTTAGTTACACAGGCACTGGATGAAAGAGATCTGTTAGTAAAGAAAATTACGGATAAAATTGCAAAGGCAAGCTTTGTAGATACGATTAAGCTGAATGAAGATAAAGTGTTTGCAAAAAGGATCGAGAAGACAGAATATGTAAAGGAAGCAGAGGCCGCATATCAGCAGATTGGAGATCTGATAGAACGTTTTCAGAAGATTGATGCAGCAATCGTAGAGTCGAATGCTAAGACAAAAATCAAGACATCTTATGGAACATTTACCGTTGCAGGAGCTATTTCTCTCAGAAGCAGACTTAGAGGTATAGATTCCTATGAAGGAGAAGCAGATTTTGAAGGGAAACTTCGAGAAAAGCTGAGTGATGAATATAATGAGCGAGTACGGTTTTGTGATATGAAGAACAGTCAGCTTCAGGCAACGGCGGAGAATATGCGTTTAAGTATTCTTGGGCGTGACACGAAAGTAAAAGATGACAAGCCGCTTGGTGTAGTTGATGCTTATGTCAAGGAAAATACAACAGAACTTATAGATCCTTTGGATGTAAAGAAAAAGCTGGAAGCATTGGATGAAAAACGGAATATTCTTTTGAAAGAACTGGATACACAGATTAAAGTGTCAAATGCAACTACATTTATAGAAATTGCCTGATGTATCATTGCCTGTATTGCGAAAATCCCGAACTTGGTTTCCCTGTAACAGGGTTAGGTTACAAGAAGGTAATACCGGTTTTGATTAACTGGATGCTCAGTAAAAAGTGGCGCAGTTGGTAGCGTACATGATTGCTAATCATGATGTCGCGGGTTCAAATCCTGCCTTTAAAGAGCTGATATTGGATGGTATATACATCTACAAACGTTAATCATTTTAGGTTTTGTTTGAATGTTTAATCATGAAGTGTTAACTATTTTGTTCTTAAATGGTTTTGTGTAAATAGAAAACTTTCATTTAGGCATAACAATGTGCTGAAATCCATGAAGCAGGTTAAGGTGTTAAACCAATTGACCAGGGATAATCCGCATGGCTGCAATGCAGGCATGTAGAGATAGAAGTCGCAGCGTAAAAGCTGCGGCTTTATTAGAAAATGAATAGAGAGAGTAGATTTATGAATGGGAGAAAAGGAAAATCAGTGAATAATATTTGGAAAAAAGAAGATTTTCAAATATGTGGGCTTGGTAAAAAAAGTAAGTTTGCAGCTAAAATAAAACATTTTAAAAGGTGTATGTATTGGAGTTGGCAGCGTGTCATAAGAGGATATGCGGAATGTGATAAATGGAATATGTATGTACATTTGCAAAATCTTATTCCAGAAATGTTACAGGATTTGCGAGATAACCGGATGGGATCACCAGGATATCTTGGAGAAAATTATACAAACAAAGAAGGAATTCTGGTAAATGATACTTGCCATGCAGAATGGAATAAAATTCTGGATCATATGATTTTTCTTTGGCGAGAGTCTAATGAAGAAACATGCAAGAGAAAGAACCCATATGATGAAGAGTATGGTAAAGCGTATAAAGAATTTGTGAAGAGATACGGTTTATTTGGAGAAAAATTGCAGACAGAAGAAGAATTGAAAGAAAGTCAGAAACATGGAAGCAGAACAATGCATTTTATGGATGAGATATCGGAATTTAAAGAAATATCGGAAAAATATTTTGCTGAAGATAAAGAATTGGAAAAGTATAGAGAACAGTGCAAAAATGAAGCGATGGATTTGCTGAAGGAACACTTTTTTGCACTTTGGGACTAAAAAATGAATTATCGAGGAAGTTATAGATAGTTTTAGGTTAAGTAAGGGAAAAAATTGCTATAGAAAAAATATAGAATTTAAAGCAGAAAAGAGTTGTTTGTCCGCCGCACTAACTAAGTAGTACGGCGTTTCAAACTTATAAAAAATCCTGACAAGATACCAGCAAATCAATCTTCTTCCACTGTGTTTCTTCATCAATACAGTTTCCTTCTTCGACAGAAGCAAATCCGCACTGTGGCGAAAGTGCAATCTGATCACCGACAACCAGACGTGCTTCGGTGTAGCGTTTTTTCAGAAGATCATGATCTTCCAGAACTGGATTCTTGGTAGAAATCAGACCGGCAACAAAGATCGCATCCTTGTCTTTTAAAACACTCCATGGATCAAAAGAACCGGAGCGGGCATCATCATATTCTACAAAAAATGCATTATACGGAATTTCAGTAATCACCGGTGCAACGGAATCATAAAAACCGTGGAAAAGAGGATTTCCTTTAAAGTTACCCTTGCAGAAATGAGTTGCAATAAAGAAATCTTCTGGTTTGTTTTCCAGAGCTTTGGTTGATACCAGCTGGAACCAGCTTAAAATCTGTTCCTGTGTATACCCGAGAGCTGTTACTTTCTTTAAGAAGTTCTCATCAATGAGATAAGTCCAGGACGTATCGTCAATCTGCAGATAACGACAGCCGTGGACATAAAAATCCTGAATGGCATCCTGATAAGCTTTGGCAATATCATCGATCAAAGCATTGATATCGGTTCCGTAGTAAGGAGTTTCTTTGTTACCAAGCTGAAGAAAATGATCGATCAGGATCATATTTGGTCCGGAAATACATTTTTTTGCGGTAATGCCATCATACTTCTGTGCAAGTGAGTGGAGATAGTCCCAGGCGCGAAGTTCAGGGTGTGCTTTGTTTTTGTCGTAGAAGAATTTACCGGTTACTGTTCCGAGTTCAATTTCATTGAGGGTTCCGTTGATCTCTTTTGTAAAATGAATGGTATCAAATCCGTCAAATTCTTTTAACCAGTCCAAATGCCACCATCTGCGGCGGAATTCTCCATCTGTAACATATTTCAAGCCGTGAGAAACTTCTTTCTCTACCAGATCAGCAATTGTCTGATCTTCGATCTTTGTCAGGTCTTCTCTGGAAAGAGTACCTTCTTTGTAGGCTTTACGTGCTTCTTTAATTTCGGCAGGTCTGAGAAATGAACCTACGATGTCATATGTGAGATTTATCATAATAAAATTCCTCCCTGATATTGTACAAGTTGTGTTTGATTTATCTGTATTATGTCAAAAAATAGTGTGTTTGTATAATACGAAAAAAGTAGTGTTTGATATAGCTTTAAACTATGGATACCTGGTTGCTATTAAAATCAAATGCCAAATTGACTTTATTTAACCAGTATAGTACAATAAACATATACCCCTTATAGTATGGAGGAACTTAATATGAAGCAATGTATGGATGCAGATAATTTACATCGTCGTTTAAAAAAAATAATTGGTCAGGTACAGGCAATTGATCGCATGGTTGACGAGGATGTTCCATGTGAAGATATTCTTTCTCAGATTAATGCTGCTAAATCAGCTCTTCATGGGTGTGGAAAGGTTGTTTTAGAGGGACATATCAAACATTGTGTCAGAGATGGTATTGAGCATGGTGATGCGGATAAAACAATTGAACAATTTACAAAAGCGGTAGAACGATTTTCAAATATGAAATAATTGTCAGATACAAGTAAAAAAGTGGATGAGCCAGAAAATTTTCAGATGATCCCGGGAAGAGGCGTGTGTGCAGAGATAGAGGGAAAAAGGGTGCTTGCGGGTAATACGGAGTTATTAACAGCGTATCATGTGGAGATACCGGCTCTGGAAGATACGAAAGACTATATCAGACAGGGATGTACCATCATTTATGTATCTGTAAATAATACTTTTGCCGGTTTTCTTGCATTATCAGACACTGTACGCAAGGAAAGTGAAAACATGATAGATGAACTTTTAAAACTTGGTATATGTCCAGTCCTTTTGACCGGAGATCATGAAAATGCTGCAAATACGATAGCGTCTTTACTACATATTGAAGATGTAAAAGCAAACTGTATGCCAGAGAATAAGCTTGCATACATTGAACAATATCAAAAAAACGGAATGCCAGTATGCATGATTGGCGATGGTGTCAATGATGCTCCGGCATTAAAAAAAGCTGATGTTGGAATTGCTATGGGTGGTGTTGGAAGCGATATAGCAGTAGATGCTGCTGACATAGCATTAGTGGATGATGAGGTGAAAGAACTGCCACATCTGGTAGCATTGTCCAAGCATATGATGGTTACGATCAAACTGAATATGACTTTTTCAATGACTCTGAATTTCATAGCAATTACATTGGCAATTTTGGGAATCTTAAATCCTGTTGTTGGCGCACTCGTGCATAATGCGGGTTCAATATTTGTGATTATAAATTCAGCATTCTTATTAAAATGGGGGAGTAAAAAATAATGACAGTTAAGGTTATTGGTTTGATTATTGGAATTCTTATTTCATGTTTTGGTATTTATTATTTAGTAAAAGAAAAAAATGATTCAGAATCAAAAAAGATATATTCAATTGCTAGTGCACTTGGAATAATAATTTTCACTATATGTTTGGTTCTTTTGATTTTGTAAAAAAGATAAATTAAAAAAATAGTAGAGATATTTAAAGCTAATAAAATTGCTAAAGCTAAAAGAAAGTTTTGATAATTAAAAAAAACTATAGGCCAACTAAAATTAAGTATTAATAAAAAATAGTATAAAATTAAGGCTGATTCTTTATTATTATTTTTTTCTCGATGAATTAAGTAGCTTGCAAGTCCAATTAAAATATATAAAATAGTCCAAACTATAGGGAAAACAATACTTGATGGTGTTATTTTAGGGGTATTTATTTTTTTATATAAATCCATAGAATTCATTGTTAAAAGAGCACTTAAAGCACCAATGCCAAGAGAGATTGTAATATTTAAAATAATAT
>OIZU01000416.1_pt1 | contig 36500 bp, 30 predicted proteins | sample 1588661 | NCBI WGS metagenome assembly OIZU01 (sample SAMN03283257) | human gut metagenome | biome: human-associated habitat; material: feces | host: Homo sapiens | place: USA | collected 2013 | reverse complement strand
ACCGCAAACTCTATTGTTTACGGCATTCCTTCTTCCATATTCAATGCGGAGAAAGGGACTTGAACCCTCACAGGATAACTCCCACTAGAACCTGAATCTAGCGCGTCTGCCATTCCGCCATCTCCGCTAACAAATGATATTCTATCATAGAATATCATGTTTGGCAAATACTTTTTTTCTGTTTCCCGTGTTTTTTTCAAAGTTTTTACCTGTCGGGCTATATTTACTCTATTTTCGTCGTCCTATTTCCGCACTTCGATTCCATTTACTTCCAAATGATCATCAATTGCAATCACAAGACATCTTCTTCCGTCAATCTCTCTTGTCTCTACAAGATCAGAGCGCTCCGGATTTACTTTTACAACCACATCCGGAGTCTCAATCTGGAAAGTCTTCGTGCTGGCAATATTTGACGCAAGCAGTGTTTTCTTCTCTCCCACGATTTCCGCAAAGTCCTCGTCAAAAGTTTCCATCTTTTCTGCGGCAACACCACTTTTTGCGAAAAGCTTCTTCACATCCATCCGCGCAAGTTCCAATGGTTCCGGTTCTTCCTTTGACGCTTCGATCATTTCATTTAGGTTATCGTGGATATTGCGAACCACTTCATAATCGCATTCCTCACCTAATGTATCACTGATGATTGTCTGGAAGGTTGTCTTCTGATCCTTTGCAGTCAACGGAATCTGACTTCCAAGCACATTTGCAATAAAGTCCGGCTGTAACTCTTCCGGCTTCTTGGAATAATACAAAATGTGATGGATATCAGAAGCACGGTCATTAAATGCCGGGAACAAAAATCCCTTCACCGGAAGCTCCACAAACCAGTCACGGATGCGATCCTCAATATTATTTGTTTCTGCGTTATATGTAAGCCCGGCTTTCGTCAGATTCACCGGACAGATACTGCACATAAGATGCTCATATACAACATCCGAAGCATCAAACATTTCCAATCCGTCGGTTGATTTCCCTGGAACGTCATAAACCGCATGGATTAAAATAATATAATAATTTTCTCCGTAATTATAGTTTGCAATCACTTTATCATAAAACTCTTCAATCAGAAGATCATCCTGAAGCTTACTGTCCCGAAGCTTTAACAAGAATTCCTGTGTTCCTCCCGGCAACTCCTGTTCTAACGGAAACTCCATATTGATAAGATTTTTCCCAAGTGTGCCGGAAAGCGTGTGTTTGAAAATATCAAAATATTTGAATCCTTCTTCTTCCGGAAGAGACAAAAAAGCTTTTTTCAGCTCTGTCTTCTTCTCTTTCTCGTGGTCAACATAACATCCACAAATACGCGTAATTGCACAGTTTTCAGGTGTAAACTGCTTACGGATCTCCAATACTTCTTTTTTATTCATGCCTGATTCATTCCCTTCTATCGTCGTTTCTATCTTGGTCTTCGCACTTTATCTCCACTCAATATTCCCTTTTCTTCTCGGTGCAGTGCGCTTATAAGACACTGCCGGATATCCAAGAAGCATACAGCAGGATACCGGAAGTTCCGAAATGCCAAGCCATTCTTTTAACACCGGACTAGCTTCAATCACCCGCATCATATATCCGCTATAAAGAGCTCCGGCTCCTTCTGCCACCGCCATATTTTCAATATTGGCTGCCGCAAGCCCTCCGTCCAGAGGATTTGGGGATGCGATTACTAAAAATGAAGTTGTATTGAAGAAAAATGTATCGTCTTTTGGATTTTTCTGATGCTTTAAGTAAAACAATTCAAAAGCTCTCGCATATGCTGGCGCAGTCTCTTTTAACACCTCTAATATGGAAGGCATTTCTTTCCACACAAGTTCCTTAAATTCTTCCAGTTGTTCTCTTAATACGATAAATTTACATGCCTGACGATTCTTCGCCGTTGCTGTATAACGTCCCGCATTTATAATCCGCTCCATTTTTTCCTGCTCGATTGGTTCCGGACGAAAATCTCGTATACTTCTTCTGAATTTTACTGCATGAAGAAAATTCTCCGGCGCTACTGTAAATGTTTCTTCCTTATATTCTTCTACTTCTTCCATATCATACTCTGGAATAGAAACTGCATTTACCGGACAAATGGCAACACAATGCCCACAGTGAATACACTCCCTTTTATAGACAGCCTTTCCCTCTTCTATGGCAAGCGCCTTTCCCGGACAATCTTTCACACAGGCTCCACATCCTATACACAATTCTTTTTGAATTTCAATCATGATTCTTCCTCCTTCATATCTTTCTTTTATTATTTTTAAACCGGAATTTTGGTTTTCTCCATCATCATTTCAAATAATTCCAAATTTTCATCTGAATGTTCCAGTTCTCTGGAATAGCGATAAACAATTTCCGTCAAATCTTCCAGATCAAGGACTCCTTCGTTTCGAAGCCATCTTGCCTTCCACAATTCACTAATCAGCAAGACACTCACTGCTGCCATCTGAACTTTTCCATATACTCTCGCATCATAGACTGCTCCACAAAAATAGGTATATAGGAAATATACAAATAGCTGCTCACATTTAACCTGCCAGTCCGGAATCTTCTCATTCATCCACTGTTCATATCTCCGGCAGTTTTCGCTGTAAGCTTTGCCTCCTTCTTTATATAGAAGGAGTTCGCTCTCCTGCAAGACCCGCCGCCAATCTTCTTTCAGCACTTCCAATCGGTACAGCTTTCGAAACAGGTGTTTCCCTTCTTTATAACGTCGCTCCTCCTGCTGCATATAGTGCGCAAGCCGACCGTGCACAAATTTCCCTGCGGCTTCTAATTCATATTTATCAAACAGCTCTTCACAAGTAAATAAATTGCCGCTTCGCACGCGTCTCTCTATGTCGTGCGCTAATCCCAACACAAGCAGAATCCGTTCACCAAGAGGCTTATCTCTATTCTGCGCAATCCCGATCATGACCTCTCTTGCGTCCGCCAGCATGGAATACAGAAGATAATCAAATTCCTCATAAGTCTCCTCGCCTTCTTTTTCATAACTTAAGAAACAAACCGGTTCTTCCTTCTCAAGAAGAAGCTTCGCCACTTCAGGACAAGACACAGACAGTGTGATCTCTCTGACATTTTCAAATTCTTCGATATGCCTTGGATATAACCGGCATGTTCTGCAAAGGCTTTTTTCTCCTAGATTCTTATACATCCGACACAGGTTATCTTCATCCAGAAAAGCGCAGCGCTTCTCTGTTGGCTGCCGAAATGTACCCTCTTTCCAGTTAATTCCTCGTCTTAAATCTTTTTTAAACACTCCGCTCACATGACGGTATCTGTTAAGCGCCTTTCGGTCCACAACAATCTGCCAGCCCGCGCAGCACGTATCCTCGCACTGATCCGCTGTACAGCTAAATTCTTTATAATAATCGGGTATACTGTATAACACTTACCTTCCCTCTTCCTGTTTTCAAATTGATAAAAAACATTATACTATAAAATCCTTGATTTTTCTAAGATTAATAGTTGCGATTTTAAAAAATGTATAGTAAGGTATGTTAGGATTCTTATAAATTAAATTGTGTATGTTAAACTATCGGGAGGGAAATTATGACATCAGATCATTCTTCGATACTACAAAAAATGGTATCCGTCTTTTTTGTGATTTTAGGAAATGTATTATACGCGCTGACTGTAAAGCTTTTTCTTCTTCCTGCCGATCTTGTGACCGGCGGAACGACAGGTATCGGCCTTGCTGTCAACCATTATACCGGATTGTCTATTTCCGGGTTTGTATTAGTATTTAATATCATCATGCTGCTCGCAGGATTTATCATTCTCGGAAAACAATTTGCACTTACAACGATTATCAGTACGTTTGTGTATCCTGTCACGCTGGAAATATTTCAGCGTCTTCTTGGGGATGTTGTTCTAACTGAAAACCTGTGGCTCTGCACCTTATTCTCCGGTCTTGGAATCGGACTTTCTCTCGGAATCGTCATCCGCTCCGGAGCGTCTACCGGGGGAATGGATATTCCGCCGCTCGTTTTAAATCGATTTTTCCGAATTCCGGTGTCTGTAAGCTTGTACGCATTTGACATAATCATTCTTCTTGCCCAGGCTTCCTACACACCAATCGAAAAAGTTTTATACGGTATCTCACTGCTTATGATCTACACGATCGTATTGGACAAAATCCTATTATTCGGAACAACGAGAATCGAAGTGAAGGTTGTAAGCCAGAAACACGGCGAGATCCGGGAAGCCATCATTCACGAACTGGACCGCGGTGTAACCGCTCTTTCTGCCACAAGCGGATATATGAATGAACCGACTGAGATGATCTTTAGTGTAATCTCCAACAGGGAATTGCCGAAAATCGAAAAAATCATTCACAAAATCGATCCGAACAGCTTTATGGTTGTAAGTCAGGTCAGTGAAGTCCGCGGACACGGATTCTCAATGAAGAAAGAATATAAATAGGTGGTATACATGAAGACATTAAAAAGATTTATTCATTACTATGCCCCTTATCGGGCAATTTTCTTCTTAGACCTTCTGTGCGCCACTGTGATCAGTGCCATTGACCTTGCTTATCCGCAGATCCTGCGCACGCTGACAAACACTTTATTCACCAAGAACGGCGCCACCATTCTACATGCTCTTGGTCCCATTGCAATCGGTCTTTTCCTGATGTATGTGCTCCAGAGCCTGTGTAAATATTATGTGAGCTGTCAGGGGCACATGATGGGCGCCCGCATGGAGCGGGATATGCGCCAACAATTATTCAATCAATACGAACGGTTATCTTTTTCCTATTATGACCAGCATAATTCCGGTCAAATGATGAGCCGTCTTGTATCAGATCTCTTCGACATCTCTGAATTTGCTCATCACGGACCTGAAAATCTGTTCATTTCCATTGTAAAGATTGTCGGCTCTTTTGTATTTTTATTTCTCATTAACTGGAGACTTGCAATTCCACTCGCAATTCTTGTCGTCTGCATGTTCCTTTTCTCCTTAAAACAGAACCGGCGCATGCAGCAGACGTTTTTGGAAAACCGCAGGAAAATCGGTGACGTAAATGCCAGTCTTCAAGATACGTTAGCCGGTATCCGAGTGGTACAGTCTTTTGCAAATGAAGATATCGAACGCCAGAAATTCTATAAGAGCAATCACGATTTTCTTCAGTCCAAAGATGATAATTATCGCTGTATGGGAAGTTTTATGTCATGGAACCTGTTCTTCCAGGGAATGATGTATCTGACTACTCTTGTCTTCGGAGGTTTTCTCATTTCCAAAGGCTTAATGAACGTAGGTGATCTTGCCATGTATGCTCTCTATATCGGCATTTTCATCAGTCCGATTCAGATTCTCGTAGAGTTAACGGAAATGATGCAAAAAGGATTGTCCGGATTCCGCCGCTTTCTTCATGTCATGGACACGAAACCGGAAATCGAAGATTCACCTGATGCCACGCCGCTTACTAATGTTCAGGGGCATGTCTCTTATGAAAATGTATCTTTCCATTACAGTGATGATGACACACCGGTTTTGTCTGATGTATCCTTCCGGATTGAAGCCGGGAAATCAATCGCACTGGTGGGACCTTCCGGCAGCGGGAAAACTACTATCTGTTCGCTCCTTCCTCGTTTTTACGATGTGACCGAAGGACGGATCACCATTGACGGCAAAGATGTTCGCTCGCTGACTCTTAATAGTCTAAGAAATCAAATCGGTCTGGTACAGCAGGATGTCTATCTGTTCTGCGGAACGATTCGAGAAAATATTGCCTACGGAAAACCGCAAGCAACTATGGAAGAAATTATTGAAGCTGCTAAAAAGGCAAACATCCATGATTTTATCGAAGAACTCCCGGATGGATATGATACCTTTGTCGGTGAACGCGGAACAAGATTATCCGGCGGACAAAAGCAGCGGATCTCTATCGCAAGAGTCTTCTTAAAAAATCCGCCGATCCTGATTCTTGACGAAGCGACAAGCGCGCTTGACAACGAAAGTGAACGCTGGATTCAACAGAGTCTGGAAGAACTTGCCAAGAATCGAACAACCATTACTATCGCTCACCGTCTTTCCACAATCCGAAATGCAGACGAGATTCTTGTGGTCGCAGATAACCGAATCTGCGAACGAGGAACGCACGATGAATTGATAGCGGAAAACGGAATTTATGCACATTATTACGAAATGCAGTTCGAGTAGGGAGAAACGGCTGAAAGACTTATAATCATTATTCTAATGATCACAATAGAACTTCTGCCTGCAGATTGAGAGGAACCTTTATGAAAAAGATTATGAATCCGCGTTTGATGCTGATTGCTTCAATGACCATATTCGGAACATTGGGTATCTTTGTTAGAAACATTCCCGTTTCTTCCGGCGAATTAGCTTTATATCGTGCTGTTTTGGCAGCACTATTGATCGCAGTATTTCTGCTTTTAACGAAACAGCGTATTCCGTTTGCAAATATAAAAAAGGAAGTCCCCCTGCTTCTTGCATCAGGCGTAGCGATGGGCATTAACTGGATTCTTCTTTTTGAAGCATACAAATACACAACGGTCTCTGTTGCTACACTGAGTTATTATTTTGCCCCTGTCATCGTTACAGTTGTCTGTCCTGTTCTTTTTAAGGAGAAACTTACAGGAAAACAGATTATTTGCTTTATCATGTCAACGCTCGGACTTGTGCTGATTACCGGTATCGGTGATATTGGCAGCGGAAACGATTTTGTAGGCATATTATTCGGTCTGGGTGCAGCTGTCTTTTATGCAACAGTCATTCTTCTGAATAAATTCATCAAGAATGTAGAAGGCATCCATAGAACGTTCTTGCAATTCCTATCCGCCATTGTAATTCTAGTTCCTTACGTTATTATGACAAGCGGAGTGACATTAGGGAATCTTAATGGAATAGGTTGGGTAAATCTACTGATAGTCGGTCTCATTCACACCGGTGTGACATACTGTATGTATTTTTCTTCTTTGAAGGAATTGCCTGGACAAAAAGCAGCAATCCTCAGCTATATCGACCCTCTGGTTGCAGTTATGATTTCCGTCACGATTTTAGGTGAATCCATGACATTGTGGCAAATGATAGGCGGTATTTTAATTCTGGGATTTACTCTCTGGAATGAACTCCCACCTAAAGCCAGAGATTAGGGCGGTACAGATGGCTAGTGTGGCAGTCAATGGTTCTGATTAGAACTAGATTCTGCCAGCTGATACATATCATCCTTGACGACAAAAAGCCCGTACTGACATCCCATCAGTACGGGCTTACTTGTTAATATCGGCTTTAACTATCTTATTCCCACTCGATCGTCGCACAAGGCTTCGGGCTCATATCATAGCATACACGATTTACATTTTTTACTTCTTTCAAGATTCTGTCAGTAATCTTCATCAGAATCGGCCACTCGATCTGCTCTACGCTTGCACTCATAGCATCAATGGTATTTACTGCACGAATGATCACCGGATACTCGAAGCATCTTGCATTATCCTTCACACCTACTGATTTAAAATCCGGTACTACTGTGAAATACTGCCATACTTTCTTATCCAAGCCAGAGTTTGCAAACTCTTCACGAAGAATCGCATCAGATTCGCGCACTGCTTCCAGACGTTCTTTTGTGATCGCACCAAGACATCTCACGCCAAGACCCGGTCCCGGGAATGGCTGACGATATACCATGCCATGCGGAAGTCCAAGTTCGATACCACAAGCCCGAACCTCGTCTTTAAACAGATAGTAAAGTGGCTCTACCAGATCAAACTGGAGATCCTCCGGAAGTCCACCTACATTGTGATGAGATTTTACAACCTTAGCTGTCTTTGTTCCGCTTTCTACAATGTCCGGGTAAATCGTTCCCTGAGCAAGGAAATCAATTCCTTCCAGCTTTCTTGCTTCTTCTTCGAATACACGGATAAATTCCGCTCCGATAATTTTTCTCTTCTCTTCCGGATCTGCCACGCCTGCAAGTTTTCCGAGAAATCTCTCAGAAGCATCCACATAGATTAAATTTGCATCCATCTGATTTTTGAACACTTCTACAACACTCTCAGACTCTCCCTTACGCATCAGTCCGTGATTTACATGCACACAGACTAACTGTTTACCGATTGCTTTAATAAGAAGAGCTGCTACCACGGAACTGTCAACACCGCCGGACAACGCCAGCAATACTTTCTTATCTCCCACCTGCTTACGGATCAGTTCTACCTGATCCTCCACAAAGTTCTTCATGTTCCAGTTTGCTTCCGCTTTACATGTATCAAAAAGGAATGCCTTCAACACATCTTCCCCCGGAATCTGATCATGCACTTCTTCACATTTTGCTGTCGGATGATCAATTGCCATCACCGGATAACCAAGCTTATAAATCTCTTCACACACATCTACCGGTGTTCCGTCTACCACACGGTTAACACCGCCATTTAAAATAATACCTTTTACATTATCAAACTTTTTAATCTGTTCCGGTGTAATATCATGCGGATGAATCTCACTATATACACCCATATCACGAATCTGTCTGGCAATCACTGTGTTTTCAGTGCTTCCAAGATCCAGAATAACAATCATGTCCTGTTTCATATGTTTCTTGCTCTCCTTCCATTTTAATTGTCTGTCATATTATCAAAATATCCCTGAATCAAGATAACCGGTGTTCCTTTGTCCCCGGAACCACTGGTCAGGTCGCACAGCGAACCGATCAAGTCTGTAAGACGTCTCGGTGTTGTTCCCTGAGAAACCATGTTGCCCACCAGGTTATCATCTTTCTCTTTGATCTTCTTAGAGATTGCTTCTTTTAACGCTTCACCTGACAGATCTTTAAAGTCATTATCTGCAAGATATTTTAATTTCAATTCATTCGGAGTTCCCTCAAGTCCTTCCGTATTTGCAACAGATACACATGGATCTGCAAGCTCCCAGATTTTTCCAACAGGGTCTTTGAATGCACCATCACCATATACCATGACTTCTACATGCTTGCCTGTCTTATCAAGAATCTGCTTCTGAACTTCCAGTACAAGATCCGTACATTCACGTGGAAATAGTTTCACGCTTTCTTCTGTAGATTTGTTAGATCCAAGAAGTCCAAAGCGCTCATTACATCCGCTTCCGTCCACCGGACTTGTAAGAATGTCATCCATTCCATATACGCGCTCTGCACCATTCGCTTTCAGAATACGCTTCGTTCTTTCTCTTGAATGGATATCACATGCAAGTACATTCTTTGTATATTTTAAAATCTCCTGTGGCTGATTTGCAAAAATCACTTCCACATCAGCGCCTGCTTCACGGATTACTTCGCTATAATATTCTACATAATCCACTCCGGTAAATGGATGGATATTTTTACCAAATAATTCACGGTATCTCTTTTCGTCCAACACATCACTATATGGATTAATACCAGCTTCATCAAGCTGATCTAAAGATACTAATGCATTTCCCACTTCATCACTCGGATAGCTGAGCATAAGAATTACTTTCTTTGCGCCCTTTGCTATTCCTTTCAGACAAATAGAAAAACGGTTTCTGGAAAGAATCGGGAAAATAACGCCGATCGTCTCTCCGCCTAATTTTTCTTTTACATCTTTGGCAATGGCGTCAACAGATGCATAATTTCCCTGTGCTCTTGCAACAATAGATTCTGTCGCTGCGATTACGTCACGATCACGAAGTTCAAAGCCTTCGCTCTTTGCCGCCTCCAGCACGCTCTCTACAATAATACCTGCCAGATTATCTCCTTCACGGATAATCGGACAACGAATTCCTCTTGATATGGTACCTACTCTTCTTTCCATATTTTCTATCCCCTTGTATTAAAATGAAATATATTACCAAATATCACTTTATCACAACCGACGCATTTTGACAATTCTAATCTCCAAATAATGGTGTAGAATAATAGCGATCTGCACTGTCCGGAAGCAAAACAACGATGGTTTTCCCTTCATTTTCTTCTTTTTGCGCATAGGTGATGGCTGCATGCAGCGCAGCGCCTGCAGATATTCCCACTAAAATCCCTTCTTTTTTAGCAAAAAGTTTTGCCACGCGAAAAGCATCTTCACTCTCTGCGCAGAAAATCTCATCATAAACCTCAGTATTCAACACAGCCGGTACAAAGTTAGCTCCGATTCCCTGTAACTTATGCGGTCCTGCCTCTCCACTGGATAAAAGAGGAGAATCTGACGGCTCCAATGCTATCACTCGAATCTCCGGTTTTTTTGACTTCAAATATTCTCCGGTTCCTGTAAGGGTTCCTCCGGTTCCTACACCCGCAATAAAGAAATCCACTTCACCTTCTGTATCTTCCCAAATCTCCGGTCCCGTTGTCAGGAAATGTGCCTTCGCATTTGCCTTATTATCAAATTGTCCCGGAATAAAGCTATCAGGAATCTCTTTTGCAAGTTCTTCTGCCTTCTCGATAGCGCCGCTCATTCCCTTCGCGCCTTCGGTCAGCACAATCTCTGCTCCATAAGCCTTCAAAATATTTCTTCTCTCTACACTCATCGTATCCGGCATTGTTAAAATCATTCGATAGCCTTTTACTGCTGCGATTGATGCAAGACCAATTCCTGTATTTCCTGAAGTAGGTTCGATAATAACTGCACCTTCTTTTAAAATCCCTTTTTGTTCCGCATCTTCAATCATAGATTTTGCCGCGCGGTCTTTCACACTTCCCGTCGGATTCAAATACTCCAATTTTACAAGCACTCTTGCTTTTAATCCCAGCTCTTTTTCAATATTTACTATTTCCATAAGCGGTGTATGACCGATAAGTTCCAATGCACCTTTATAAATCTTTGCCATATTTTCTCTCCTCCTGTTCTTTCTTATCTTCTACTCATTATTTTCATTCTATTCTACAGTATAGCATTTCTTCTCTCTATTTTCCTATAATTAATTTCCCAAAAGGTTCGTAATATTCGTGTAATATTTTCGTTTTTTTCAGAATATATCTGATTTTTTCATTTGTAACAATCTTATTATTATATATTTTCTTTCTATTTTCATTATAGTTCTGCATAATTTTTTCATTTTTCATTTTCCTTTTTGATGAAATTCCTATATAATAGAGGGTAAAGAGTTTTTCAATTAAGATTAGGAGGATACATATGTCAAAAAGAACAGATATTCACAAAGTACTAATTATCGGTTCTGGCCCGATCATCATTGGACAGGCCTGCGAATTTGATTACTCTGGAACTCAGGCATGTAAAGCCTTGCGTAAACTTGGTTATGAGATTGTGCTGGTAAATTCTAATCCGGCTACTATTATGACTGATCCAGAAACTGCCGACGTCACTTATATCGAACCTCTGAATGTGGAGAGACTGGAACAGATTATTGCTAAAGAGCGTCCGGATGCGCTTCTTCCAAACCTTGGAGGACAATCTGGTCTGAATCTTTGTTCAGAGCTTGCACAGGCAGGTATTCTTGATAAATATAATGTAAAAGTTATTGGCGTACAGGTTGACGCGATCGAACGTGGTGAAGACCGTATCGAATTCAAGAAATCTATGGATGAGCTTGGTATTGATATGGCAAGAAGCCAGGTTGCATATTCTGTAGAGGAAGGTCTTGCAATCGCAGATGAGCTTGGTTATCCGGTTGTACTTCGTCCTGCTTACACAATGGGCGGCGCCGGCGGCGGACTTGTATATAATAAAGAAGAGTTAAAAACAGTTATGGCAAGAGGTCTTCAGGCTTCTTTAGTGGGACAGGTTCTTGTAGAAGAATCCATTCTCGGATGGGAAGAACTTGAACTTGAAGTTGTTCGTGATGAAGATGGTAATATGATTACTGTCTGCTTCATCGAGAACATCGATCCTCTTGGCGTTCACACCGGTGATTCCTTCTGCTCTGCTCCAATGCTTACGATTTCAGAAGAAGTTCAGCAGCGTTTACAGGAGAAATCCCACAAAGTCGTAGATTCTGTTAAAGTAATCGGTGGTTGTAACGTACAGTGGGCACACGATCCTAAGACAGACAGAGATATTATCATCGAGATCAACCCAAGAACTTCCCGTTCTTCCGCACTTGCTTCTAAAGCAACCGGTTTCCCGATTGCTTGGGTGTCTGCAATGCTTGCAGCAGGTCTTACTCTGAAGGACATTCCTTGCGGAAAATACGGAACTCTTGATAAATATGTTCCAAACGGAGACTACGTTGTAATCAAATTTGCTCGTTGGGCATTTGAGAAATTCAAAGGTGTTGAAGATAAACTCGGCACACAGATGCGTGCAGTCGGTGAAGTCATGAGTATCGGTAAGACTTATAAGGAAGCTTTCCAGAAGGCAATCCGAAGCCTTGAAACCGGTCGCTACGGACTCGGACATGCAAAAGATTTTGATACAAAATCAAAAGAAGAGCTTCTGAAAATGCTCATCACTCCATCCAGTGAACGTCACTTCATCATGTACGAAGCACTGAGAAAAGGCGCAACTGTAGAAGAGATTAACGAGATCACAAAGGTGAAGACATGGTTCATCGAACAGATGAAAGAGCTGGTAGAAGAAGAGGAAGCTCTGATTGCCGGTAAAGGTTCACTTCCTTCTGACGATCAATTGATTGCCGCAAAGAAAGACGGATTCTCTGATAAATACTTAAGCCAGATCTTAGAGGTATCTGAGGATGAAATCAGAAACCACAGAATTGAACTCGGTGTTGAGGAAGCATGGGAAGGTGTTCACGTAAGCGGAACCGAAGACAGAGCATACTACTACTCCACTTACAACGCAGAAGATAAGAATCCTGTATCAAATGACAAACCGAAGATCATGATCCTCGGCGGCGGTCCAAACCGTATCGGACAGGGTATTGAATTTGACTACTGCTGCGTACATGCTTCTTTAGCTCTTAAGAAGCTTGGCTTTGAGACAATCATCGTAAACTGTAACCCGGAAACAGTATCTACAGACTACGATACTTCCGATAAGCTTTACTTTGAGCCATTAACACTGGAAGATGTATTAAGCATTTACAAGAAAGAAAAACCGGTCGGCGTTATCGCACAGTTCGGCGGGCAGACTCCTCTGAACCTTGCTGCTGATCTTGAGAAAAACGGTGTGAAGATTCTCGGAACTTCCCCATCTATCATTGACCTTGCAGAAGACCGTGACCTCTTCCGTGAAATGATGGATAAGTTAGAGATTCCAATGCCAGAGTCAGGAATGGCTACTACAGTAGAAGAGGCTTTAGCTATCGCTACAAAAATCGGTTATCCTGTTATGGTACGTCCTTCTTATGTACTTGGCGGACGCGGAATGGAAGTTGTCTATGATGATGAAAGTCTGACAAATTACATGAAAGCAGCTGTCGGTGTAACACCGGATCGTCCGATCCTCATCGACCGTTTCTTAAATCATGCATTAGAATGTGAAGCAGACGCGATCAGTGACGGAACACATGCATTCGTTCCTGCCGTTATGGAGCATATCGAGCTTGCCGGCGTACATTCTGGTGACTCAGCATGTATCATTCCTTCTGCGCACATTTCCGAAGAAAATGTACAAACAATCAAGGAATATACAAGAAAAATTGCAGAAGAAATGCATGTCAGAGGTCTTATGAACATGCAGTATGCAATTGAAAACGGAAAAGTATATGTACTGGAGGCAAATCCACGTGCATCCCGTACTGTTCCATTGGTATCTAAAGTATGTAACATCCGCATGGTACCATTAGCTACTGACATTATTACTTCCGAGATCACCGGACGTCCATCTCCGGTTCCGAACTTAAAAGAACAGGAAATTCCTTACTTCGGCGTAAAAGAAGCTGTCTTCCCGTTCAATATGTTCCAGGAGGTAGACCCGATCCTCGGACCGGAAATGCGTTCTACAGGAGAAGTTCTCGGATTATCTCCTTACTACGGAAAAGCTTTCTACAAAGCGCAGGAAGCAACACAGTCCAGACTGCCGCTTAGCGGAACCGTACTGATCTCCGTAAACCGCAAGGACAAAGCAGAAGTTGTAGAAGTTGCCCGCCAGTTTGCTGAAAATGGATTCAAGATCGTTGCGACAGAGACAACCTGCAAGCTTATCAACGAAGCTGGTATTCCGGCTGAAAGAGTGAATAAACTTCAGGAAGGTCGTCCAAACATTCTGGATCTTATTACTAACGGTAAGATTGATCTGATCATCAACTCACCGGTTGGAAAAGACAGTATCCATGACGACAGCTATCTGCGTAAGTCAGCAATCAAAGCCAAGATTCCTTACATGACTACGATTGCCGCTGCAAAAGCAACTGCAAAAGGTATTCACAACGTTAAGAAACACGGTCTTGGTGATGTGCAGTCTCTTCAGGAATTGCACGGTCTGATCAAAGATAAAGAATAAAAGCAATCACAACAAATGGGACATAGTCGTCAAGGCTATGTCCCGTTATCTTATATCGCTTCTTCTACGATATATGCTCTCTTACATTTTCATCTTCATATTCAAACACACAACGTTCATAGGCATTGATCACATGTGTCTCTTCATACTTATCATATCTCTTATGATCTCTTCCATAGGACAAATGTACATGCCCGTGCAGGAAGAACCTTGGATGATATCTCTCCATTAATTTTCTAAACACTTGAAATCCCTGATGCGGAAGATCCCTTCCATCATTTAACTCATACGCCGGAGCATGGGTGACAAGAATATCAAATCCTCTCCTTCTTAAAAGCTGAAACCAGAGTTTTCGGACTCTCCTTGCCATCTGCCCTTCTGTATACTGATAACATCCCTTTTTATAGCGCATGGAACCTCCAAGCCCAAGGATACGAATCCCTTTATATACGTATATCTTATCGTCAATACAAATACATCCCTCCGGTGGCTTCTGTTCGTATTTATCATCATGATTTCCACATACATATAACACCGGAATAGATGTCAGCGTAGTCAAAAATGATAAATAATCTGCTGCCAGATCTCCACAGGAAATGATAAGATCAATTCCTTCAAACTTGCTTTTTTCAAAATAATCCCACAAATAAGGAGATTCTTTATCCGCAAGTACCAATATCCTCATATCATTTAACCTTTCTTATTCTCAATTCCCTGTTGAAGAACCGTGGGGCGTACAGCTTCCAGAAGTTCATCGCTGGTCGGTATCTCCCCGATCACATTATCCGCAAGCCAATCCATTGCCGCAATTTCTTCCGGGCTTAAAGTTCTGTCTGGGTCACTTTGAACCACATCTGTCTGCGAATACAGCACTCCGGAAAATGGATGGATCTCTTCTCTGGCGACAGACTTCTTTAACATTCGAATCAGCTGTTTTGTTCCTTCCGGCAGACTCTTAGAACATACCACATCAACAACTTCCGCAGACATTCCCCACCAATAATTGATCGCCTTCTTCTCTATAGAATCGTCATCATACTTCCATGTTCCATTCATGATCGTGCGAATCAAACGCTCATAGAATCTTCCCCAGTGCCATAATGGCATTGCAAGATTCCTCGTTTCTTCCCCGTTCATACTATACAAACCAAACGCTCTGGAAGCCTCCTCCGGAATTACCATATCCTTTCCGGAGATGCAGCCCGCACCAATCTTACGGATATTCTCATAGACATGCTGATCTTTTTTGGACGTCCAGTCCAGATAAATCTTGGCTCTGGGGTTCACCAAAGAAACTCCCCGCGCAAAAGCATTGATATCTGCAATCGTTCCATAGAGCGGAATATCTGCAAGATAAGAAATCTTATCATTTTCTGTCATAGCGCCAGCAACTGCACCCATTACAAATTTTGCCTCATACATCCTTGCATAATAAGTGCGGATATAACGATGTGATGTATTCAAAGAGCAATTCAAAATACGAATCTGCGGATATGCAATTGCAGCTTTCACGCTTGCCTGCACAAAAGCCGGCGTTGTTGTTATGATCATATTACACTGCTTCTTAATCGCATCCTGAAGCACCTCATCAATGGTCTCATTTGTCACATTATCATAATAAATCGTCTGTACCTGCCCCTTAAACACCTGTTCCAAATGAAGCCTGCCAAGTTCGTGACTATATGTCCACGCAGAGATCCCCGCAGTCTTTTCATAAACAAATGCAATCTTAAGTTCTGTCATGCTGGACGGCAAAATCAACTTTAAGAAGGATGCTTTCTCCTGATTCGGATTCAGCTTTAAATCAATACTCTCTTCCTGCTCCAACAATTTGAAATCTTCACGATTCTTTGTAATAAGGTTCTTTAATTCCCTTGTCGTCATTTCGCAGACTGTGTCATATCCATATAGCATGATAAATGCCAAAAAAGCATCTCCCGGAGTAATCTTGATCTCTTCTCCGCCTTGCTGCTTAAATTCAATAGAAAATCTTGTATATGTAGAACTAAAAAGCAGTCTGTCATCTTCACTCCACATTTCATCCGGCTTCTTTCCAACTGCTTTTTGAAGCTTCGGGAAGTTTCCCACTTCTGAAAACCAGATATAATTGACCTTACTGCATTCATAGAAGTCGAGAAATTCAAAATAAATTTTATTTTCTTTCTCCTCCGTGCGCTTCGGTATAATGCGGATCACTGTCCCCGGAATCGACACAGCATCGAAATATTTCATTACGCTGACGCGCTTATTCCCCTCCAAAATATAGAACTTATTCATGTATTCATAAGCTTTGACCGGCTCTCGGATTCCTTCATTCAAATGGCTGGTACTAAGCTGTGCCCATTTTCTTGCAAATTCCGTAGTCTCACGCAAAATCGGCATGAAATTCGCCGCAAACGCATTGCTTCTCCCCTCGGTCTTTGTTCCAACAATCTGATCGATCGGTATCTGAACTAATCCAAGCGGTATTTCCGAAAATGATCCTCTTGTCGGAAGGATATCATCCAACACCTCCAACATCGGATTCATACCGTGCATCATTCGGTATTGATATTCTTTTTTCCCCAGTTTATAAGCTTTGCTATAATCATCTAAAGACATACGTTACCCCATAAAGATTAAAATTTTGATCGAGATAGAAATTGTATTTTCTATCTATTTATGCTACAGTATTATAGTAACCGATTTACTCTATGAAAACAACAATAACTTGAGGAGGAATATAATATGAAATTTTGCAGCAAATGCGGCGCCCCTTGTGACGACCATGCAAATGCGTGTCCAGAATGCGGTAATATGTTTTCACAAAATACAGCCGGACCGAATTCTGACAGTCAGAATACAAACAGCAACCCGAATATGAACGGTAATCCATATAATACTGCTTATGGTAACGCAAATACAAACGGCAATCCGAACATGAACGGTAACCCGAATATGAATGGCAATCCATATATGAACAACACACCGAATATGAATCCATATCACGGTGTTACTGAAAGAAGTATTCCGCTTTGTATTTTATTTACAATCATCACTTGCGGAATCTACGGCATCTACTGGATGATCGTACTAAATGATGAGATCAATCCACTGGCCGGAGAACCTCAGGCAACTTCCGGTGGAATGGTTCTTCTTCTTTCTTTTGTTACTTGCGGCATCTATGGATTATATTGGATGTACAAAATGGGAGAACGCTGCGACCGCATCAACGGCGGATCAGGTAATTCTAACATTCTGTTCCTTGTAATCGGTATTCTTGGCTTTGGCATTATCAACTACTGCCTGATGCAGGATACCCTCAACAAAGTAGCACGTTCACGCCGCGGAATGTACTAAAAAGCTTTCACAAAATTCAAAAGGATTATCACCATTTTCGATGTGTGATAATCCTTTTTTCTTAACTTTCTTCTGATGCAAAATCCTTTTCTTCTCCCAGACGAATCCGTTCCATCTGCTCTGCAAGTCCTTCTTCCATATGATCAAAGAGATAATTCTTGCCGCCTCCATGACGGTTCAAATATTGCTCCCTAAGTTCCCTCTTCATAATCTCTACTTCTTCTTCCAGCTCTCTTGCCGAAATAAGGCTTGCCCCCTGACCAACCGTGATCACCTGCTCCACTCCGTCAGAGGTTGCAACTGTCACATGGTATTTCCTTCCGATCACATGAACAACTTTTTCAATATACTGGTCTGCTGTTTCTGCTTCTTTCGTATATACAACATGAATATTATGATACTTTTGTATTTCCAGCCATGAGCCTTCCACCTTATAAGCGTCAAATACTAGAATCAGCGTACATTTCTTATACCCTTGATAGTTGCACATGATATCCATAAGCTTATTTCTTGCCGCTTCTATATTTTCTTTGGCAAGCTCTTTTAAATCTTCCCATGCAAAAATCACATTGTAGCCATCTACAAGCAAATATTCTGAAATCTCTTCACGCTTTTGTTCTTTTTTCTCTTTTTCGGAAATCACTCTTCGTGGGCCCGGCGCATTCTTTCGCTCGATCTTGCCATAAGTTCTGATAAAAATCTCTTCCAGCTCCTGCTCTTCCTGTCTGGAGAGTCCGGCGCTTTTTAATGCGCCATTATTGCCACTGTATGAACGGTCCGGTTTCTTTTCTTCGTCCTGCAATTCCCGTTTTCTGAGCTGACTTTCTATATGCATATAATCCTGCACTTCATTCCACGGAACATAGAATCCTGCGCCATGGGAACAAAATACAGATCCTGTCGGATTCTCTGTATCACTCTGTGGATCATAGCCCGCTTCTTCTAAGACTTCTGCGGTATTATGGCATGGTGCATAGCCCTGAAATACGAAGCTCAAATCTCCCTGTCCTCTGGTATAATTTCTGACCTCTTTGGGATAATCTCTCATCTCGGATACCGGTGCACTTCCTACAATAATACTCATCTCGCCTTCGGTCTCCGGTGGTGAAAATTGTCCATACATGCGCTGAATATCTGTAAGTGCACGCCCCACCATTTCTGCCGGAACCGTCAGGCGAAAGTCATAATATGGCTCCAGCAGCACAGATTCTGCCTGCATCAAGCCCTGCCGGACTGCCCGGTAAGTGGACTGACGAAAATCTCCGCCTTCGGTATGTTTCAAATGCGCGCGGCCTGCTGCCAGCGTAATCTTCATATCCGTAATCTCCGCTCCCATGAGCACACCTCGATGTGCTTTCTCCGACAAATGAGTAAGGATCAATCTCTGCCAGTTTCTGTCCAGTACATCTTCACTGCATATGCTGTCAAACACAAGCCCGCTTCCGGATGCTCCCGGTTCCATGATCAAATGTACCTCTGCATAATGACGAAGCGGTTCATAATGTCCCACACCTTCTACCGTATTTTTGATGGTTTCCTTATATACAATATTTCCACTGTCAAACGATACCTTCACGCCAAAGCGCTCTTCCGCCAGACTGCGAAGCACTTCGGTCTGCACTTCCCCCATAAGCTGTACGTGGATTTCTTCCAGCTCTTCATTCCAGACAACACGAAGCATCGGGTCTTCCTCTTCCAGAATCCGAAAGTTCTGAAGCATGGCAGGAATATTTACATGCTCCGGAAAGATCACGCGGTAATTGAGTACCGGTGACAAATGAGGCGGTTCTGACCTCTGTTCTTTTCCAAGTCCCTCTCCCGGATATGTCTTTGTCAGTCCGGTCACTGCACAGATCATCCCTGCAGCAGCCTCCTGTACCATCTCATATTTCTCACCGGAGTAAATACGAATCTGATTCACCTTCTCTTCCCACGGCTCTTCGGATTGTTCTGCGCCGGCAAGCTGATCCTTCACGCGCAGTCTTCCGCCTGTAATCTTAAGATGCGTCAGACGATTCCCCTGACGGTCTCTGGAAATCTTAAATACCTTCGCGCCGAATTCCTCTTGCGTCTGGCAGACTTCCGTATATTTCTGAAGACCGTTCAACAGCTCTTTCACGCCTTCCACTTTCAATGCCGAACCGAAATAACACGGATATATTTTTCTCTCTTTGATTAGTCTTTTTACATCCCTTATCGGAATCTCTCCGCTTTCCAGATATGTCTCTAATACCTTTTCTTCACAGACCGCTATATTTTCATAAAATTCCTCTCGTTTCTCTTCGTCTTGCGCTATGTCAAAAGCTGTAATTCCTTCACTCAGCGACTTCTTTAACTCACTTAACAGCTGTTCGCGATCCGTTCCCTCTTGATCCATCTTATTTACAAACAAAAATACAGGTACTTTGTACTGCTCCAACAATCTCCACAATGTTCTCGTATGTCCCTGCACACCATCTGCTCCGCTGATCACAAGAACCGCATAATCAAGAACTTGCAGTGTACGCTCCATTTCTGCCGAAAAATCTACGTGCCCCGGCGTATCGAGAAGTGTCACTTTCTTTTCTTCCAAATCGAATACTGCCTGTTTGGAAAATATCGTAATCCCTCTGTCTCTCTCCAATTCATGTGTATCAAGAAACGCGTCTTTATGATCTACCCGTCCCAAAGTTCTGATCTGTCCGGTCAAATACATCATACTCTCTGATAAAGTTGTTTTCCCGGCATCCACATGCGCAAGAATGCCAATCGTAATGTGCGAACATCTGGATGTATCTTCCATAAAAATATCCCTCGCCTTTCTGTCTTCCTCTCATGCTGTTATCATACCATAAAACAAAAAAAGAAGTCGACAAGTATTTTCACGCTCGAAGACTTCTCCTATAAATTTTGAGTTATTCCCCTCCTCGGAAAACACCGATAAAAAGGCAGATATCAAAGACCAAGTTGTTCTTTCAGCTTCTTCATGCGCATAGAAAACTCTTGATAAAACCTTAGGTAAACATCCTCTTTTTCTGCCCCTTCCCTTCCGCATAATTGATAAGGTGTCTGATAAAATGTCCGCAAGATATAGAGCTGAAAAATTCTCTGATTCTCATCATCCAGAGTCTTCATTGCCTCCTCGCAGGTTTGTAAAAACTGATGCCACTCCCGGATATATTTCTCATAAGATTTCAGATTCGGAATTCCAAGCCATTTTTTCACTTTGATCTTGCTCTGATCCTTTTTGCTGCATTCATTTACCTGCAGAAAATAACGGAATCCATCGTCCTCATAATAACGCCCAAGCGGAAATAACCGACAGATTCCCGGTCTGAACAGATGAATCGAACACCGCCCGTTCTCATCAAGAAAAGTACAGGACTCTTCTTCTCCCGCCATTTTTAACTTCGGAAGAATCACCCCGTCCACAACCTGTAATTCTATATGTTCTTCCATTAAGCCTTCAAAAGTCTTCCCAAGTCCCATACACAGCTGCCAGACATCATAAGGGTCTAAAACAATGGACGCCATCCCTCTACAACACGCCGAACAACCTTCGCAGTCATGACAATCTGCCTTCACAAGATCATTTGCAGTATATAATTTTCCATCTGAAATATCCTCTAATCGAACGTTACGCTTCATCCCTGTCTCCTTTTATCATGTAAGCCGCAACATTTTTCTAAGAAAATGTCGTAGCCAAATAAGTTTTATTCCAAACATGGAACTCTTCTATAAAATCATCTCTTCCTTATTATCAAGAATTTTTTCTACTATAGCACTGCAGGACAATCATCATATTCTATCCCCACCACCATCTACAATCTACTTTTATTGTATTTTAACAACGCCAATTTCGCAAGATATTTTATAAAAATGCGAGGGCTGATAACCTATAAGAATTACCAACCCTCGCATTAAATTCATTTTACGTCTAATTTACTTTGTCACTAATTTGAGAGGAATATTTACTAATTCTTCAATCTTCTCTCCCTTCAAATACTTAACTGCATTGTCAAGGGCTGTTTCAATCTGAAGATCTGGCTGTTGTTGTACTGTTGCTGCCATTTCTCCATTTTCTACAGCTGTCAACGCATCTTCTACGGCATCAATACCATAAATTTTTATGTTTTCAAGTTTTCCTGCCGCCTCTACTGATCTCACTGCTCCTAATGCCATATCATCATTATGTCCATAAATAGCTACCAGTTCTGGATTACTCTGCAAAATATCTTCTGTAACACTTGCCCCTTCTTCTCGATTATAATTTGCTGTAAGAGATGTTACGATTTCCATATCTGGCGCTTCTTTCTTAAGTGTTTCTTCAAATCCACTTTGTCTTTCGTTAGTAGAAGATGCTCCTGGAATTCCTTCTAAAACAGCAACCTTCCCTTTTCCTCCGAGATCTTTAATCATCTGTTCTGCCACTAATTTCCCCGCTTCATAATTGTCAATATCCAAATGCTGTACTACCTCTCCTGAATTTGCCATTCTTGAAACTGTAATAACTGGAATATCTGCATCATTGCATGCCATAATCGATGTTCCTATAGCATCTGAATCTACCGGATTAATAATCATAAGATCTACTTCTTTTAAAATAAGATCTTCTACCTGCTGCGCCTGTGTTTCTGAAGAATCTTCTGCATCTAATGTTTCGATTTTTATTCCCATTTCTTTTGCTTTAGCATCTGCTGCATCGGACATCGTGACAAAAAACGGATTGGACAATGTAGACACAGAGAATCCTATCGTATATTCATCTGTTTTTTCTTCTTTACTATCCTCTTTTTTTTCAGAACTATTTCCACAACCGCTTAATACTGCCATACTCATAATCATAACTACAGTTAACATAATTGATAAAATTCTCTTCTTCATATGTTTCCTCCTTACCTATTGGTTATTATTCTTTTTCTTTTCTCTTCAACAAAACAGCCACAACAATAATAATTCCTTTAACAATAGACTGCCAATAAGAGCTGACATTTAATAAATTAAGACCATTGTTAATAACTCCTATTACAAGTGTTCCTATAAATGCCCCTACAGCTGTCCCTACTCCACCAGACAAAGAAGCTCCACCTAATATTACTCCTGACAATACATCCATTTCTAGCCCTTCGCACGCAATTGGTTGAGCGGATAATAATTTTGAAGTGGTGATTATTCCACCGATCGCACTCATTACTCCTGAAATAATAAACACTGTTAGTTTATATTTTATTAATGGAATCGTTGATAATACTGCTGCTTCGCTGTTAGCGCCTATTGCTTTAATATAAGTCCCATGTTTCGTCTTTTGTAATAACAGAATGAAAATACCTAAAATAAACAAAGATACTAACGTTGCAGCCGGAACTTTTCCAAAAGCATATCCAGCTCCCCATATAGAGAACTCTGCCGGCAATCCCGATACTGGTTTTCCATTTGTCCATGCCATTGCTACACCTCTGAAAATTCCCATTGTAGCTAACGTCACAATAAATGATGGAATTTTTCCAAATACTACAAGGCACCCATTAAGAAGTCCCATTACAAGTCCCAGACCTAACGCTGCCATAATGCCCAGCCAAATTGAACCAGTTTTACTCATTACATAGGCGAGTGCCACTCCTGCCAATGCCGCACTGGATCCGACTGAAAGATCAATCTCTCCAGTTAGAACTACACCTAACATCCCCATTGAAACAATTAATACAATGGATACTTGTCTTGTAATATTTAACAGGTTTTGTTGTTTCAGAAAATGAGGTGATGCTACAGCAAATACAACACACAATAAGGCTAAAACAAGTAAGAGCCCCAGTTCACTTTTTAATATTTTTTTCAGTTTATCCATTTACAGTTCCTCCTAACGCAAGAGAAAGTAATTTTTCACTAGTTGCATCTTTAGCATCCACTTCCCCTACAATTTTACCCTTGTACAAAACATAAATACTGTCACATAAACTGATCAGTTCTTCAAATTCTGATGAAAAAATCAGAATTCCCTTACTCTGTTCTGCCATTGCTGTGATAATACTATAAATTTCTTCTTTGGCGCCTATATCAATCCCTCGGGTAGGCTCATCCATCAATATAATTTCCGGATCATTCAACAACCATTTCCCCAGTACCACTTTTTGCTGATTACCGCCCGAAAGATTTTTCGCTTTCAGTTCTACCTTCAATGGTTGTATTTTTAATTTTTCCCCAGTCTCTTTTGCCAGACGATTCTTCTTTTTCTGACTTAACAATTTCAAAGATGATTGAATTTTCTCAAGCCCTGCCAAAACAATATTATCTGAAATTTTCTGTTCTAAAAATAAACCTTGAGATTTCCTATCTTCTGGGATAAACGCCATGTTATATTTTCTTGTATCACTTGGATTATGTAATCTTACTTGTTTGCCATCACAAAACATTTCGCCTGTCTCTCTTCTGGCATTTCCAAAAATACTGTGGGCAATCTCGCTTTTCCCAGCTCCTACAATCCCTGTTATACCTATAATTTCTGATTGATGTAATTGTAAATCTATAGGATAACTCATAATATCTGTTTTATAATTCTTTAGCTCCAGCAATATTTTCTGATCTGTAAATTGCTTTTCCTTCCTAGCTTTTCTAACTGCTACCTCCTTTCCGATCATTGCTTTAATTAAAATATCAACTGAAACCTTGCCAACGTCATATGTATCCACGTTTTTTCCATCTCTGAATACAGTAGCGCGATCACAAACTTGAAACACCTCATCTAAATAATGAGAAATATAAATCATTGTAACTTTTTTCTCTTTCAGTGTATTCATAATCTGGAACAGTACTTCTATTTCAGCCTTACTCATTCCTGTTGTTGGTTCATCCAGCAATAAAATTTCTGCATTAATTGCAAGTGCTTTAATAATCTCTATGATACGTTTCTGTCCCATTCCCAGTTCTGATATCTTTTTTCGAGAATCTATCTGAATGTGGAATTCTTCAAGGTACTCATCGCTGGCTTTATAAAGTTTGGTCTTATCACATACTCCTGCAATCATTTTGGTTGGCTCATTCCCAAGAAAAATATTTTCTGCTACTGTCAAGGAGTCAATCAAACTTAGTTCTTGATAAATAGCTGCAATCCCTTTTTTCCTTGCATCAATTGGATTTTGCACCGTAATTTCCTGACCATGTAGCAATATCTCTCCTGAATCCGCCTTATGTACACCAGTTAATATTTTTATCAAAGTTGATTTCCCAGCTCCATTTTCTCCCAAAAGTGCATGCACCTCTCCTTTTTTCAACGAAAGAGATACATCTTTTAATGCTTGAATTCCGCCAAAATTTTTACGGATATTTTGAAGTTTTAAAATCATTTCCTGTTCCATATCAAGCACACCTCCTACAGGTATTTCCGCACCTCTTCCTCTTTCGGAATAGATGTCTGTGCTCCTTTTTTCGTTGTACTCAAAGCTGCTGCCACTTTTGCAAACTCTAAACATTCTTTTATACTTTTTCCTTTTGACAATTCTGCCGCAAAAGCTCCAAGAAAAACATCTCCGGCTGCTGTAGAATCAACAGACTCTACTTTCATTTTATCCACAAAATATATACTACCATCTACTATTGACACAGCTCCTCTATCTCCCAGTGATACAATTGGAGTAATAAAGCCTTGCTTTTGTAGATATGCAATACTATTCTCTGCATCCTCAACAGTGGAAACTTTTTTCCCAGTCAATGCTTCAGTTTCTATCTCGTTAGGTTTTACGAAATCTACTAACTTTGCTATTTCTATTGGAATTCCTTCTGCTGGCACTGGAGCCGGATCTAAAATAACAACAAGTCCCTTGCTTTTAGCTACACGAATTGCTTCATATACCGTCTCTTTTGGAATCTCCATAGTAATCAACAGAATATCAAATTCGTCAAAAAGTTCCTGATGTTCAACTATATCTTTAGCTGTTAACTTTCCATTTGCTCCATTCGTGAAAGAAATGGCATTTTGACCACTTGCATCCACTCGAATCATCGCTACTCCTGCGGTTTCTCCTGGCAAATACATAACTTTGCTCATACTCACGCCCCTGGAGTTAAGCTCTGTCGTCAGCTCCTTACTAAAGCCATCATCACCAAGTTTTGTAAAGAAGGAGACATCTGCGCCCAACGCAGCAGCAGTTGCTGCCTGGTTTCCTCCTTTTCCTCCTGGGAAAGTGGAAAAATTATCTGTTACAACCGTTTCTCCTGCAAGAGGCATATGTTCCATATACATAACTAAATCAATGTTAATACTTCCCATGCATAAAATTTTTTTATTCATATGCCCCTCCACTTCTTAATTTTTCCACTTCTTTCATAAACGTTAGCGTACGATTTACATCTATCGGTTTTTTCCAATTCCCTTCTTCTTTGAAATAGCTTCCTACAATTGCTCCATCTGCACACTTTAAAAGTTCCCTCGCATTTTCCTTACTGATGCCGCTTCCTAAAAAAACAGGAAGCGCTATTTTATCTTTGCATGCCTTCACTCTTTCTACGGTAGGGGGCATTCCTGTATCAAAACCTGTAACGATCACTGCGTCTCCATCTTGTGCTTCAATATCCATTGCCTGTTCTTCCACACTTCGATCATGAATAATATAATGACTTCCATGCTTGACATTAACATCACACAAAAAAGCTACTTCACCTGCATGTAATCTGCTTCTATCCCGTGCAAGTTTTCCACCAATTGCTTCTATATATCCCGACTGGGAAATAAATGCGTTGCACCATTCAAACACCCGTACCCATTTTGCCGAAGAAGCCACTGCACAAGCTAAAGCATGATCAGCACCGTTCATATGACATTCCACACCAACAGGAATATTCACTGCATTTTTCACTGCATGTACACCTACTGCTAACGCAGCCACAGTATCTGAACCAATATTTTTCCCTTGTAAGTATGGAATATCCCACATATTTTCTACTTGAACTCCATCCACACCACAAGCTTCTAATTTTTTTGCCTCATCTACTGCAATTTCTATAATTTTATCCATATTCATAATAGAAGGATCATAGGCTGGCGAGCCAGGCAGTGGTCTTAAATGAACCATTCCAATCACCGGTTTTTCCTTAGGGAAGATTTTGCTTATTCTATCCATCCTATCATCTCCTAAAAGTCTACACCTGCCACCAATGCGATATAACAATATGGGCAACGTTCTCCTGTTCTTACAAATGCCTTAACTTCCTTCCCTTCTAGTGAACCATTTAACCAAAGATTCTTCATTTCCATATGAGGGATAGTTTCCTCATTCATGGCATTTCCTTTATTCTTTTCCAAATCTAAAATATTTTTAAACTCTTGATATTTTTCAGGACTGACTTGTTTTGTTTCTTCAGATACAATATAGCCTTCTATGACTAATTCTTCCAAAACAGCCTTTACCACATCTGTAACCTTGGGAACTCCATCTGTAACTGCAAGATCAATACACGTTGTCATATCATGTCTTGGAAATGGACATCCCACATCACCAATAAGAATAATGTCTCCATGCCCCATTTTCCCTACTACTTCTGATAATTTTGCGTTATAAATTCCGTTCTTTTTCATTTAGTGTACCTCCATATTTTCCATTTTCTTCCATTTAATCGTTTAACTGTTTTGGAAAAAATCAAACAGAATTGTAAAATTCTGCTTAATTTAGATTAGCAACTGTTTCTAACTACTAACGCTGGTTGTAAAATAATAGATGTCCCTTTCATTTTTTCTCCACTACTGATGGCTTCCAATACTACCTGTATAGCATTAGTGCCCAGTTCTTTTGTAGGATTCTCTACAGTCGTTAAATGGGGATTAATAAAATTGGAAAAATAAATATTATCATATCCCACTACGCCTATTTGACTAGGGATATTTACTCCATATTTTTTTGCTGCCTCTAAGGCTCCCCACGCCATAATATCACTACTTACAAATACACCATATCGCTCCTCTACAGAATATTCCTGTAAAAACCGCTCCATTAAAGCATATCCTGAATCAAAAGTAAAATCTCCATAATATATTTTACAATTTTCTTTCGAAAGTCCATGTTTTTCCATTCCGGTCAAAAAGCCTTCCAGTCTCTTTCTTGCATTGGGGATCACTTCAACCTGCCCCATAAAACAGACATATTTCTTGTATCCCTTTTCAACAAAGTAATCAATGACCGATTCTGCTCCTATGCTATTATCTGCATAGACAAATGACATGTTGGCATTGGTTTTAAATGCCGGCCTATCCACAATGACCATTGGAATATCCTTATACTTAATCAAATCAGCCTCTTTCATTTTAGGAGCAACATTGATAATACCGTCTACCCTTTTCTGCATAAAATTATTCAGAATCTCTTTTTCTTTTTCTACCTTGTCATTTGAAATACACAACTGAATCTGATAATTCTTTTTACTGGCTGTTTTATAAATATATTTAACAGTCTCACTAAAGAACGGGTTAGTTATGTCAGGTACATGAACACCTATCTCATAAGACTTGTTAATCTTAAGGCTTCTTGCATAAGTATTAGGACTGTAATTTGTAGCCTCAATTACCTCCATTACTCTTTGTTCCAGTTCAGGACTAACATATTTCTTTTTAGTAAGCACATTTGAAACAGTAGCTGTAGAAACTTGTGCCCTTTTGGCAATATCTTTTATGGTTACTTTCATCGCTCCCTCTTTTCAGTTAATCGATTAATTCTTTTCTTCATAATACTTCCAAGAAATGAATTTGTCAATAGATTTATGTGATTTTCGCATAAATTTTCTGATTTTTTCTTTTTTTAATTCAGTTCCTCAAACATCTCCCTCACGGCAGGTGCATTTTTCGTCAGCTTTTTAATACTTAAATCATCCGCTTTATTATTTGCCAGACGAAGATTATTTTCCGATGAAAGGAGCGCATCTTTCGTCTTTTGCAAATGCGTGATCGTCTTATCAATCTCATCAATCGCTGTCTTAAATCGATCACTTGCAATCCGATAATTTCTTGCAAAGCCTTCTTTGAACGCATTCATGTTCTCTTCAAAATGCAAGATATCAATCTGTTGATTTTTCACTACCTGAAGTTCCTGCTTATATTGCAGCGAGTTAAGAGCCGCATTCCGAAGCAGCGTAATCATCGGAATGAAAAACTGCGGACGAATCACATACATCTTCTCGTATTTATAAGATACATCTACGATTCCATTATTATATAATTCGTTGTCGATTTCAAGAAGCGATACCAAAACTGCGTACTCGCAGTTTTTCTGTCTTCTGTCTTTGTCCAGTTCCTTGAAGAAATCTTCGTTTTTATGTTTTGTGGCGGTCTCATCCATCTCATTTTTCATTTCAAACATAATTGAAATAAACTCTGTTCCGTCTGCTCCTGCCTCTCTGAAAATAAAGTCTCCCTTGCTTCCGCTCCTGGCATCGTTATCTTTTTCAAAATACGCATTCGGAAATGCCGTCATACGAATGGAATTAAACTGGTTCAAGCAATGCTGTTCTAAACTCTCGCCAACCATTTTCGTAGACTGACGCGCTTTAAAGTCCTTGTAATATTCAATCTGCTCATCCTTTAATTTCAGTCGATCTTCATACTGGGTCTTCATAGACTGCTCTCTTAATTTGCTCTGCGCCTCTGTATTGGAAATCTCTCCCTTCAGTCTGGTAATCTCTGTCTGCTTCTCTGACAGCTCTTTTTCTTTTTGCTGTACGGCTTTTGAAACTGCCAGTTCTCTCTCTGTCTTCTCTCCGGCAATCTGCATTCTGAGTTGCTCAATTATCCGCTCTTTTTCTGCCAGTTCTGAAGCCTTGGATGTAATGACTTCTCCCAGTTTTTTCTCCTGTTCCATTCTGACAAGTTGTACATCCGTTTTCTTTTTCTCTTCCAGATCTTTGGCGCGATATTCTAATTCCTTTTTAAACTCCTCATCCCTCACCTGTCGTAAGATCTGCGCATATTCTGATTCATCTACCTGAAAGACGGTTCCGCAATTGGGACATTTTATTTCCTGCATCACTCACTGCTATCCTTTCTAACATTCTACATTTCTTGTCGCGACAATATCCACTCCTGTTTCTGCTACATTTTTGAGAATTACATCTCCAATGTGTACCGGCGCCGTAATTTCTATTCCCTTTAATGCCTCTATGCAGGCAAAAATCTTCTCTTTCGGAATGTCCTCTTTTGTTTTTACTGACACCGTACCGGAGGTTCCATTTACGACCTTCACAGTTGTCGTAACAATTCTCGTAGGATTCGTCACTTCCTTACGCGCATAGACTTCTCCGCGTCTGCATGTATTGCCGCTTACGCAAGTCACATGACTGCCATCCATCTCTACCTTCAGGGAACACCCTACCGGACAGTTAATACAAGTCAGATTTTTGATCTCCATATTCTATGCCTCCTCAATCTTTATCGTTATTGTGTCAAGATTCGGATATTTGAGAAGCTCTTCTTTGCTCAGCTTAATTTCCTCCATCTCACCGGGAGCAACAATCTGTCTCTTTCTATAAAGCACTCTCTCCTCATCAAAATATACACTGATATAACAATTCCGGTAGACATTTCCCACGCGAAAGCGAACGGTCAGTTTCTCATCCATCCGCATTGGATTAATTGTCTCCGGCACCGTATATCGGACACCCGCCAATGGGCGCAGTTTAATCTTTCTCCCCTGTTCGCTTGCGCTTTCTCCTTCTTGTACATACATTGCCGCATTCTTACCCGCTGCCGCCGCTTCTTCTGACACAAAGTCTACAAGATCATGTACATGCAATACATTTCCACAGGCAAATACACCTTCGATACTTGTTTCCAGTCTCTCATTGACCTTCGGACCCGACGTAACCGGATTTAATTCTACGCCCATAGCGCCGGAAATCTCATTTTCCGGAATCAAACCTACGGAAAGCAACAATGTGTCACAGGAATAAAATTCTTCCGTCCCCTTAATTGGTCTTCTGTTCTCATCTACTTCTGCCAATGTCACGCCTTCTACCCGTTCTTTCCCTTTAATATCAATCACGGTATGGCTTAACTTCAACGGAATTTTATAATCATCAAGGCATTGAACAATATTTCTCTTTAACCCTCCGGAATATGGCATAAGCTCTGCCACGACTTTCACTTTCGCACCTTCCAGAGTCATACGCCTTGCCATAATAAGTCCGATATCACCGGAACCAAGAATTACAACCTCCCGCCCCGGAAGAAATCCTTCCATATTTACCAGCCTCTGTGCTGTTCCTGCCGAATAAATTCCTGCCGGACGATATCCCGGAATATTTAATGCCCCTCTGGATCGTTCTCTACATCCCATTGCCAAAATAATTGCTTTTGCCTGAATCTCAAACATTCCCTCTTCCCGATTCATGGCGGTCACTCTTTTATCACGGCTTACATCCATCACCATTGTATTTAATTTATATTCGATATTATATAACTTTACCTGTCCGATAAACCGGTCTGCATATTCTGGTCCTGTCAATTCTTCCTGAAATGTATGAAGACCAAATCCATTATGGATACACTGATTTAAAATCCCCCCAAGTTCCCGGTCTCTTTCGAGGATTAAAATGCGTTCAATCCCCTGCTTCTTTGCAGCTACCGCCGCAGCCATTCCTGCCGGGCCGCCTCCAATAATTACAATATCATATACTTTCATATCTGGCATCCTCCCTATAACTGATCCTTATTTTTGCCTACAATAATCTGGGATTTCCCGCCTGATTTTGTAATCTCATCGATATTGATTCCGCGTTCTCTTGCAAGAATTTCCATTGTTTTCGGTGAACAAAAGCCTGATTGGCAACGCCCCATTCCCGCTCTTGTTCTTCTTTTTATACCATCTAATGATTTTGCTCCCAGCGGGCGCTTGATCGCATCTATGATTTCCCCTTCTGTAATCATTTCACAGCGACAGATTATATTTCCATACGCAGGATGTTCCTTGATCAGATCATTTCGCTCTTCCATAGAGAGCATCTTCGGATCAAGAATCCCTTTTCTTCTGGCAACAAAGTCAGACTTCTCTTCAAGTCCCATTTTATTCTTCAAAATGTCCGCCACCATTTCCCCGATTGCCGGACAGCTGGTAAGTCCCGGAGACTCAATCCCTGCACAGTCGATAAAGCCTTCGGCATCTTCCACTTCTCCAATAATGAAATCACCATTGTCTTCATGCGCACGAAGACCTGCAAACGAAGTAATCACCTGTCTGATAGGAAGATTCTTCACGTTTAATCCGGCTTTTCCGATTACTTCCTCTAAACCGGCCTGTGTTGTATTGCACCCTTCTTTGTCTTCAATGTCAATAGCTGTCGGTCCAAGCAAAAGATTTCCGTGAACCGTAGGCGTCACTAATATCCCTTTTCCCAATTTCCCGGGAAGTGCAAAAATCGTCCGCCCCACATGAACTCCGGCGGTCTTGTCCAAGAGACAATAATCCCCTCTTCTCGGAGTAATATGAATCTTCTTTTCACTTACCATATTATGAAATTGATCTGCATAGACACCCGCCGCATTTACGACATAACGAGTATACAAAACTCCCTGACTCGTCTCAAGTGTATAACCTTCTTCTGTTTTTTGAATCCGTTTCACTTCCGTATCAAATTGAAATTCCACACCATTTTCATAGGCATTCTCCGCCAAAGCAAGATTTAAGCCAAATGGGCAGACAATTCCGGCTGTCGGCGCATACAGAGCTGCTGTCACATCATCTGCAAGATTTGGTTCTAATTCTAATGCCTCCTGCTTATTTAGAAGCTTAAGCTCTTGAACTCCATTTGCAATTCCCCGTTCATAAAGCTCCTGAAGCTTGGAAAACTCGTCATCTTCCCTGCATATAACGAGAGAACCTCTTCTTTGAAATGGGAAATCCAACTCTTCTGCAAGTTTCCCCATCCTTTCATTTCCTCTTACATTTAACTTTGCCTTCAGCGAGCCGATTTCCGCATCATAGCCGGCATGCACGATTCCGCTGTTTGCTTTCGAAGTTCCACAGCATACATCTTCTTCCCGCTCCACCACGCATACTTTTGCCTTATAACGTGAAAGCTCACGCGCTGCTGCTGTTCCGGTCACTCCGCCTCCAATGATTACCACATCATACCTCATACAAATACTCCTTTGCATCAAATAATATATTTGTATATCTCATAACTGTCTATCAGTCATTTTTTGTAATTATAACATATCCCATGCAAAAAAGCGGCAGAAATATAAATTTATATGAGCACTTTACGAAAAAAATTTACGAAAGTAATTCTTTGGAAACTTTCTGTCTGGTAAATATTTCCATTACTTTGTCAAATATGGTGCTAGAATATAAATAGTACAAGTCAAAATGAGAATTCCTAATCTAATATTTCATGGTACAATGTAGGTACCGCACTGAAGGAGGAGCTCATTATGGCAAAGCACTATGACAAACAATTTAAACTGGATGCAGTCCAGTATTATCATGATCACAGAGACTTAGGACTGCAGGGCTGTGCATCAAATTTAGGAATCAGTCAACAAACATTATCACGTTGGCAAAAGGAGCTACGTGAGACAGGTGATATTGAATGCCGTGGTTCTGGTAACTATGCTTCTGATGAAGCAAAAGAAATCGCACGATTAAAACGTGAACTTCGTGATGCACAGGACGCTCTTGATGTACTAAAAAAAGCAATCAACATTCTGGGAAAATGACGGAAGCCATTTATCTCGAAGTTGCTGAGAAGGCAGAAACTGCCCATAAGGTTGGACGCCGGGTTTCTGTCTCCGGAATGTTGAAATATCTCGGCGTTTCCCGTTCTGGTTACCGTGCATGGCTAAAACATGTTCCTTCAAACGCTGAACAGCGTCGTGAAGCGGTAAAAGCCAAAATCAAGGATATTTATAATGAATCAAAACAGAATTACGGTGCCCCAAAGATTACCAAAGAACTGCGAAAATCAGGAGAAGTAATCTCTGAACGTACAGTTGGTAAATACATGAGGCAAATGGGAATCAAAGCACAATGGGTAAAACCATGGACTATTACCACAAAAGATTCTGACTTCAGTAGCGAATTGCAAAATATCCTTGATGAACAGTTTAATCCGGAACACCCAAATGCTGTCTGGTGTTCTGATATCACATATATCTGGACGATAGACGGATTTGTTTATCTAACCAGTATTATGGATTTATATTCCAGAAAAATCATTGCCTGGACACTTTCTAAAACACTGGAAGTATCTTGCGTGATTGAAACAATAAAGAAAGCTAAAGTAAGACGTAAAATCGAAGAACCATTGATTCTGCATTCCGATCGTGGCAGCCAGTATGTATCCAAAGAATACAAGAGGATAACTGCCGGTATACAGTGTAGTTATTCGAAAAAAGCTTATCCTTGGGACAACGCATGTATTGAATCATTCCATTCATTGATCAAACGTGAATGGCTGAACCGCTTCAAAATCCGCGATTATGATCATGCGTACCGATTGGTCTTCGAATATCTGGAAGCATTCTACAATACAAAACGTATTCATAGCCATTGTGACTATATGTCTCCAAATGATTATGAAGAACTGTATCGTAGAATCCAGAAAGACGAATTGCTTATGGCAAGTTAAGATGAGGAAAACCTCATTTTAACTTGTACTAAATCTTGACATAGGACCAGTCGGTGATTTCGATATAAGCACAGTGCAATCCAAAGTCCTCCGATTGCTAACGCAATCACTCTTTTGATATATAAATCTCCTGTTACATCATTCCCATACAGCAATAGATAAGAAAGTAAAAATGTGGAATGATTAAAAAAGCGCACTTCATAACAACCAAATACCGTCATTAAAAGCATGCATAAGAAATTAACAAGTGCCCCCCAAAACATGCCAACCTGATTTGCAAGATGCGGACCAAGCATCAATACTAAAAACATGCCAAACATCACATAACTGCTCTGCTTGACATCATATCCAAGATTCACCTTTCGAAAAGCTAACAAAGCTAAAAGAATCGCCACACCGACAACACTATTTTCATTACCGAAAATCATAGAAACTGCTGTCACAAAAAGAAAGCAAAATGCGACTGTCAGTATAATCTTAAACAAAAACACGCCCTCGTGATAGCATTTTCCCTTTGTAGAGTTACTTTCACTGATCAGCTTCTTAGAGCCTGCCTGATTTAATTGAAGTTCCTGATAAAAAGTCAATATAATTCCTCCTTTATTACAAAAAAAAGCGTAGAATCAGCCTAAATTCTACGCTTTTCGCTGCGTTATCAACAATGAATCCTCATTGATTATGTAATTATCAAGACAAGATTTTAGCAAATGTTATCAGCGGATGTCAAGAGATAAAATAGTGACATTATAAAAATGTTCCACCCCAATGTATTAATTATTCTTTATCAGAACTTTGTATCCGTCTTTTTCCTTCGTGAAGGTAATTTCTCCACCTTTCTCAAGATGTAAAATCTCTTCCATCTCTTCAATTACTTTTTGATAATGTTCTTCCTGCTCTGGTTTTTTTACTCCATCAACCACACAATCTGTCAGTGTTCCTATTAATATTCCCGACAAAACCGATGCAATAAAACGAGCGATAAGTGGATGCTCTTCTGCGACGTTATGCAAATATCCGGCGACACTTTGCTCCCACTGACTTTCTTGGGCAATCATTCCTTTAATCCTCTCCCAACAGTGGAAGAAAAAGTTTTTTTCTCTCTCGATTTCCGATAGGTGATTTGGATCATTTTTCTCAATAACTAGCGGAACCATATATTCCACGAAACATATATTTTGATCCGTAATAACCGTATAATCCGGCTTCCCTTCTCCACATTTTCTAGACCAGTCCGCAACTTTTTGCTGAAGATCTAAGGACGCCTGATCTTTTCCTATGAGTTGCTGAGCATAAGAAATGAGCAATTGCGCACTATCGGAATAAACTCTCTCCTGCTTTTTACGGACCTCGATATTTATATAAATTTCTCTTTCACTGTCTGCAGTACTCCTTTTTTCTGTCTCCTCACGTATTCAACTATACTCCATGAGATAATGTATCTACTGAATTTTTTCAATTGTATCAGAGATCACTCGGACACATTTCTCAATGTCTTCTAATTTTGCTATATCTTCCCGATTCATATTCAATATCTGAAATGGATTCGATGTAATATTTCCGCTTTTGCGAAGCGTTTCTTTAAAAATATCAAGATAAGCTTCTACCAGTGAATTGTGTTCCTGTTCCTGCGCCTGCTCTTCTGTACTTTTCTTCTTGTAACATCCTCTTCGCACACATATATAATCATTGGTATCTGTAACCAAAGTCCGAAGGGCACCGGTCAGCATCCCATCCGTAAATCGTCCCCCAGATTTTTGTTGCGCATACGCAAATAACTCTATTCTGGTATGTTCCTGAGAATCAGCTAATAACTCCTTATATAATTCTTTGATTTGCTGCGCATTTGATAGTCTATCCATTCACAATCACCTCTTCTTTTTCTTAAGTTTACCACCGCACAGTACGTTAGTCAATTATAATTGTTTTAATTTTAATTATTTTTTAGTTTTGCCTTGCTTTCTATGCGATTACTTTTGCCGTATGCGCACTGGTCAGTCTCAAATAAAGTTCCTTGTACTTTTCCAGAAGATTATTTGAATATGAAAAGAACGACCTAACGAAGGCTTTTCTGCCTTGTCTAAGGTCGTTCTTTTCATATTTCTATTCTTTTTTAGACTACTCAACTTTGCCCTTGAGGGGATAGTGGAGTGTACCTCGGAATATATATTTTATTCTAACTCGACAATTACTAATCAATTTTGTTTAGAGATTATTCGTTGTCCTGTTTGCATTTCTTTTGATTATTTGATTTATCCATATTATCCTGCCTATACAGGCTAATGTTAT